>Ga0209855_1000001_pt1 | contig 239309 bp, 216 predicted proteins | sample OrgsoiDNA_201063_FD_185811 | JGI IMG/M metagenome (GOLD analysis project Ga0209855, IMG submission 185811) | Permafrost soil microbial communities from the Arctic, to analyse light accelerated degradation of dissolved organic matter (DOM) -... | ecosystem: Environmental > Terrestrial > Soil >...
CATCCCGAACTCAGCAGTGAAACGATGCATCGCCGATGGTAGTGTGGGGTTTCCCCATGTGAGAGTAGGTCATCGTCAAGATTAAATTCCAAAACCCCATTTGCGAAAGCAGATGGGGTTTTGTTTTAGTAAAGATCACACAATTCTTTCGCTGGCACGTTACTCAGATAACGGTTCGGCAACACGAATTTCTTGACGACCATAGAGCGCTGGAACCACCTGATCCCATCCCGAACTCAGCAGTGAAACGGTGCATCGCCGATGGTAGTGTGGGGTTTCCCCATGTGAGAGTAGGTCATCGTCAAGATTGAATTCCAAAAAACCCCTGTCTGCTCACGCAGACAGGGTTTTTTTTGCGCGGGATAAAGCAAAACCTGGGCAATAAAAAAGGCCAGCACCTTAATAGGCGCTGACCTTTGTCGAGTTGAGCAGAACGATTTAGAACTGATAGCTCACGGTTGCCGCGACATTACGTTCCTCGCCCAGGTAGCAGAAGTTCAGGCTTGCACAGGACGCGACATAGGACTTGTTGGTCAGGTTGTTGGCATTCAAGCGAACATCCACTCCCTTGAGTCCGACCTTGCCCAGGTCATAGCCCACCGATGCGTCGACCAGCGTATAGGAGGGCACTTTCAGGGTGTTCTCTGCGTCCGCCCAGCTGTAACCCACATAGCGAACACCTGCACCCAGACGCAACCCATCCAATGTGCCGCTGTTGAACTTGTAATCGCCCCACACCGAAGCCATCTGCCTTGGTGCCTGGGTGGGTGAATTGCCTTTGTTCTGGATCACGTTGCCAGGCGTGCTCAAGGTGCTGATCATCGACTTGGAGTAGTCGATATCGGTGAAGGTATAGCTACCCAACACCTTCAGGTTATCGGTGACCTGAACGTGGGCCTCCAGCTCAAGCCCTTGCGAACGCACCGCCCCGATCGCACGATAGAAGTTTTCCTGGGGCAGCTTTGACGCCAGGTTCGACTGATCGATACGGAAGATCGAAGCAGTGAACAGATTATCCGTCCCCGGAGGTTGGTACTTGATCCCGGCTTCCCACTGAGTGCCATCGGTGGGCGCTAAAGGATTACCGGCGCTGTCGGTGTAGGAGTTCGGGTTGAACGACTCCGAGTAGCTGATATACGGCGCAATGCCGTTATCAAACAAATACAACGCGCCAGCACGGCCCGTCAGCTTGGTGCGCTTGTCGCTGATCTCGGTGCCCACCGGACGGTTGTATTCAGCCAGACGATTTTCATCCGACGTTTCTACCCAGTCCTGACGAACCCCCAGGGAGAAGCGCCATTTATCTAGTTCGATCAGGTCCTGCGCATAAACGCCGGTCTGCTCCAGCCGACGCAAATAGCTGGTGGGGTCGTAATAGTTGATCTGCGAATTTCCATACATCGGGTTGAACGCATTGATCGGCGCCAGTGACCCGCTGGTCCAGTCCACCACGGTCTTGCGTCGCTGGTAATCCACACCCAGCAGCGCCGTATGCTTGATTGCCCCGGTAAAGAACTCCGCCTGCAGCATGTTATCGATGATGAACGCGTGCAGTTGCTCGTGGCCACCGGAGTAGTAACGATTGAGGTCGTTGCTGGTCCGGGTCGTCCAGCCATAGGCGTAAACCTGATCCAGCTTCACTTTTGAATCCAGGTAACGGAAGTTCTGCCGGGCAGTGAAGACGTCGTTGAAGCGATGCTCAAACTGATAGCCGATGGACTGTTGGTTACGGCTATAACCATCGATGTCTGGCTCGCCCTCGAAGAAGTGCTCGGAGATGCGCTGCCCGTTGCGTTTATTCAAGGTGCCGTCCGCGGGCATACCACCGTGGTAGCCGCCGTAAGGATCGTTCTGCAGATAGGCCTGCAACGTCAGCGAGGTGTCCTCATCGAAATCGATGCTGACGGTAGGCGCCAGCGCATAGCGCTTCTCCCGTGTGTGGTCGAATTGCGTGTCTGATTTATCAGCCAGACCTGTCAGGCGATAAGCAATACGCTTGTCGTCATCCACAGGGCCGCTGAAGTCGAAACCGACACCTTGTTTGCCCTGTGTACCCACAGTGGCCTGGATCTCGTGATAGGGCTCGAACAGCGGCTTCTTGCTGGTCAATGCCACCAGCCCGCCTGGTGAGCTGCGGCCATACAACACCGAGGAAGGCCCTTTGAGGATATCCACCCGCTCCAGGAAGTAAGGATCCACCTGCATGGTGCTGTAAGTGCCGCTGTCGCCCATGGACTTCAAACCGTCCAGGTAGATGTTATCCACAGAGCCATCGTTGAAGCCGCGCATCGCTACGTAGTCATAACGATGTGTTGCACCATACGGGTTGGTCAGTACCCCTGGGGTATAGCGCATCGTTTGCGAAACCGTCTGTGCGCCCTGATCGTCCATTTGCTCACGGGTTACCACTGATACCGATTGCGACGTCTCCAGCAGCGACGTGCTGGTTTTGGTGGCGATCTGGCTATGGGTGGCGTTGTAGCCCTCCATGCTGCCCAGCGCGTTGCCCAGGGCGAAACCTCGCACCTCGGTGCTTGGCAATGCCATGGCCTCGTTCGGCGTTTGCTGACGCAACACATAGCTGCTGCCGTCTTGAGTAACGGCCTGCAAACCGCTACCGCGCAGCAAGACTTCCAGCGCCTGGATCGTGGAGTAACTGCCCTGCAAGCCAGCCGAACGTGCGCCGCTGGTTTGCTGTGGCGTGGCGGACAGCATGATCCCGGCCTGTCTGGCGAACTGGTTGAGGGTTTCATCCAGGGGGCCTGCGGGGATGGCGTAGTTGCGTATCGGGCTGACCAACGCGGCGTCATCGGCTGCCCAGCCGTACAGCGGCAGCGCACTGGCGCCCATCGCGGTGGACATCAGGGCGACGCGGATGGCCCGACCCAGCAGAGAGGCCTGGGCTGAATCTGAAACGAGGCAAAAATCATTCTGTTTTGGGCGCTGAACAGCGCGTTGAAACCCGGTCATGGGTATTCCCGTAAGTCGGTGAAGAGGAAGGGGTGCTGACCTCTAAGCCGGACTCATCGCTCAAACCCGCCAAAAAAGAATGATCACGCCTGACGCTGCAACGTCACCCACCAACGGCTGCGATAGCGCACCTGCACGGGAAGGGTTTGCGGCAGGATAGCCAGCAGTTTATCGGTGTCCTCCAGACGAAAGACGCCGGAAAGTCGCAAGTCGGCAATGTCATCGGTACACGTCAGATAACCGTGGCGATAGCGCGCCACTTCGGTGATGAACTCGCCCAGGCGCATGTCTTTGGTCACGATCAAACCGTCGGCCCAGGCGCCAGGGTCCATGGCCTGAGACGTCAGCAATGTCGCCCGTTGGGCAGTGATCGAGAAGGTCTGCCCAGGCTGGATCTTCAAGTCATGCCCCGTGGCGGGTGAGCGAATCAGCACGCTGCCTTCGGCCAGTTGACCCCCAAGGACACTGACCAACGTGCGATCTGTTTCCTGGCGAACGACGAAACGTCCTGCGATGCCTTCGAACAGGCCATGTCGGCTGCTGAGCAGCAAGGGTCTTGGGATGGCGCTCTGGGCATCAGCGCCACACGCAACCAGAATCTCGCCCTTGGTCAGATTGATCAGCCGTCGCTGCGGCGTGTAGTCCTGATCCACGGCGCTGTCGGTATTGAGTTGCAGACGGGTACCGTCTTGAAGTTGATAGCTGCCCGACTCACCGACTCTGGTGGCAAAGTCTGCGCTCCATTGCTGCCAGGGGGCGAAGTCCTTGGCGAGCCACGTGGACGAGCCGACCAGCATTGTCCCGCAGAGCAACTTCAACGCCTGCCTTCTGCCCAGACGCTGGGCACTGGTTTCCAGCGCCTCGAAGGCAGCACCCGCAGCCGGCAGTGCCTGGAAGCGGCTATTGAGTTCGGTATTCAAGGCCTGCACACGTTGCCACGCGCATTCGTGGTCATCGTGCTCCGCGCGCCAGCGCGCGCACTGTTCGTACACACAGGGGGCTGGGGCCTGATTATTCAGGCGCAGCATCCATTGGATAGCCTGCTTGACCACCAACGCAGGGGGCTGCCGTTTGGCACCGTGCAGGGACGCATTACTCATCAGGCTTCGTACCGCAGCACATAACAGTGATAGAGCGCTTCGGCCACGTAACGCTCCACCGATCTCAGGGACAGCCCCATCTGTACGGCAATGTCCTTGTGGGTGAGGCCTTCGCACTGCGCCAGAAGAAACGCCTGACGAACCTTGGGCTTGAGTCCATCAAGCATCTTGGCGATGCCCTCCAGTAACTCGAACACCAGCTCCCGGGATTCAGGCGAGGGCGTTTCGTTTTCCGGCAGATGGGCGAGGGCTTCGAGGTAAGCGCGCTCCAGCTCTTCGCGTCGCCAATGATCGATCACCAGGCCTCGGGCGATGGTGCGCAGAAAGGCTCGTGGCGCTTGGACTTCCAACTGCTCGGTACGTCGCAGCAGACGTACGAAAGTGTCCTGCGCCAGGTCGGCCGCATCGGCAGCGTTGCCCAGCTTGCTGCGTAACCAGGCGTTGAGCCAGCCATGGTGGTCGCAGTACAGGGACTGCACGGTGGTGTCCTGAGAAAGCATAAAGGCGCGCCATCCCAGCGCTGCACAAATGATAATTAGTCGCATTGTCATGAAGCAGTGCCGAATTTGCAACCCGCGTACCCGACCGAACGACAAAGCCCGCTCATGCGCAATGCGCAGAGCGGGCCGGGTTTGTATATACACCCACAGGCGTCGATACGGTCAGGCGAACAGGTTACGCACGTTCTTCATCGCGTCATCGGCAAAGCCCTGCAGGAACGCCTCAAAGGCAGGCAGCGTCTCAGGCCCGCCCTCGTAAGGCTCGCCGACAATGCTCCAGGTGGCGATGGATTTGTCGTTGCCCACAGGCTCCACCGTCATCGACGCCCACAGGTTGCCTATGTTCAGGCTGGTGTAGATCAGCGACCAGGTCATGTACCGCGCGTTGTCATCTCGAGAGTTGAGCTGTTCGATCACGATATTGCCGTCCTTGAACCACTTCTTGCGCACGGACCGCACACCCTTGCCCGTGACTTCGCAGCGGTCCAGCGCCGGAATGAATTTGGGGAAACCGGCAAAGTTGCCCACCACATTCCAGACGCTTTGCGCATCGCTCGGCACCTCCACCGACGACGTGACGCGGCAGCTTTCGGGGTTCTTGATCAGGGTGTCGGGTTGCAGCTTTTCGAAAATGCCCATGATGTATCTCCAGCGGTTGAGTTAAATGAAGTCGATTTCTTTCAAGTAATCGCAGCCCTTGCGCAGCAGCGCCGGGGTTTTCTGCGGGTAACGCTCGCCCATGCGCCAGACACCGGCCTGGGCGTTCTGGTACTCGATCATTGAGATGTCGCCGATGTCCTCCTCAAAGCCATCGAGGTAAAAACCGAGTACACCGAACAGCGCGTTCTGGCTGTCGACCCGGCCAAGCTGGGCCTGCCAATACGCCACGCTGACCATTTCGAACTGGCGGCCCGCGTCGCGAAACGCATCGACATAGCCGTTCCAGCTCAAGGGTTCGGGGTTGTGCAGGTTGAACACCGCATGGCTGGCCTGGTAACGGCTGGCATGGAAGCCAATGAAGCGGGCCAGGAAATCCACCGGCATCAGGTCGAAGTTCATGCTGAACTCCGGTACGTGCCCCAGTTGCAGCGAGCCCTTGAGCATCAGCATCAGGCGATTCTTGTGGGGCTGGCAGACGCCGGTGACGCTGTTGAACGCGATGTTTCCAGGGCGATAAATGTTGACCCAGACGCCCTGATCGCGAGCCCGTTGCAGGATGCGCTCGGCCACCCATTTGGAGAGGTTGTAGCCGTTCTTGATGTAGATCGGCGGTGTCGCGGCCGCAGGTTGTTCAAGCACGTTGCCCTGGGCGTCCATGGCGCTGGAGGCCGAGAGCGTCGAAACGAAATTGAAGATCTTCTTGCTGCGGCCCTCGCACAGGCGCAGGCACTCGAAAATCGGCGCCACGTTATCCCTGGCCAGGGTTTCGTAGTCCTGCACATGGTTCACATTGGCGGCGTTATGCACCAGCGCGCCGAACTCTCGATCCAGCCGTTCGTACACCTCATCGCTCAGGCCCAATTGCGGCCTGGTGATGTCAGCGGGGTAGACCGTCACCCGGCTCAGGTCCAGATGCTCAAGACGGTTTTCCCGCAGCGATTCAACGAAGCGCTCCTGCGCCGTATGACCGCCGCCTTCGCGCACCAGGCAGGCGATTTCAGTGGCGCCCCAATCCAGCAGCGCCTGGACGATATGAACCCCGAGAAAACCATTGGCGCCGGTGACAATCACCTTGTGCACATCGCCCAGTTGCGTGACCGGCTGGACCTGCATGTGCAACTCGGCATGGGCATCCGCCAATGCCTGGGGGCTGATGCGGTAGGCCGATGTACCGTCGCTGTCGATCAGGGTGGCCAGGGTCAGCAGCGTCGGTGCCTCGATGAAGCGGTTGATGGGAATGCTGCGTGCGAACCGCTCCCGAATCCCCAGCAACATGCGCGACAGCAGAATCGAATGCCCACCGAGATTGAAAAAGCTTTCATCGGTGGAGATATCGCCTGCCGGCATTTCCAGCAACTCGGCCCACAGCTCCAGCAACTGTTGCTGGTGTTCGGTTTCCGGCAGACGACGTGGCTGTTGTTCAAGAAAACTCACCGGCAGTTGCAGCAGTGCCTTGCGATCGACCTTGCCGTTGCTGGCGAATGGCATGCTCGCAAGCTCGGTGTAGGCGGCGGGGCGCATGTAGTCCGGCAGCAGGCGCTCCACCTGTGCCTTGATGGCTTGTCGCGCCGCCTGTGAATCGTCGCCGTTGGGCTGCGCCAGGAAGGCCAGGATCCGACGCTGCTCGTCCACCACCACGGCCACCTGCCGATACAGCTGGCTGTCGCGCAGGCAATGTTCGATTTCTTCAGGCTCGACCCGAAAGCCTCGGATCTTGACCTGATTGTCGCGTCGGCCACACAGTTCGATACCGCTGGCGGTCCACTTGGCGATATCACCTGTGCGATAGGCGCGCAGGGTTTGGCCCTCAGGCAACTGGAGCTGCACGTAACGCTCGGCCGTCATCGCCGGGTTGTTGAGGTAGCCCAGGCAAACGCCGGGACCGACGATGTACAGCTCGCCCTGAGTCTGTTCCGGCACCGGTTGCTGTTGCTCATCGAGGATCAGCACCTGGCTGTTGGCGATGGGCATGCCCAGATTGCGATTGCTGCTGCCCGCCTGAAACGGCCCTGCGGTGATCAGCACCGTGGCTTCGGTCGGCCCGTACAGGTTGTAGAAGTGGCACTGGCTGGCCAGGTGCTCGATCACATAGGGCTCACAGACATCACCGCCGGTCATCAGGTGCTCGACACCCAGCGGCTGATCCAGCGGCAGGATGCTCAGCAGCGCCGGCGGCAGAAAAGCGTGGCTGATACGTTGTCGCAGCAGCGTGACCAGTTGCAGCGGATCGCGACGCTGGTCCTCGCTGGCGATCACCAGTTCGGCACCGCTGAGCAGGGTCGGGAAGATATCGATCACCGAGGAGTCAAAACTCAGCGTCGAGAACTGCAACACGCGACTGCGCTCCGACAGCCCGACGTAATCGGCATACCAGGCGGTGAAATGGCTGAGATTGCGCTGGCTGAGCACCACGCCTTTTGGATGGCCGGTGGTGCCCGAGGTGTAGAGCGCCATGCAGGGGCTTTCAGCTGTGGGGCGATTACGCAGCAGTGGCTGGCTAATGTGACCGGCGCCGATCCCGCTGATGTCCAGGGCCGCCAATGGGCCGCTGGCCAACGGATGACTGCCATCGTGCAGCAAGAGCGCCGCTCCTGCGTTTTCCAGGATGTACTGCTGGCGCTGCAGTGGTTGGCTTGGGTCCAGCGGCAGATAAACCGCCCCGCATCCCAGGATCGCCAGAATCCCGGCAAACAGTGCAGGCGATTTGCCCATGCAAATGCCGATCACCCGCTGCCCGTCGGTTGCAGCCTGTTCAGCCAGCAACGGCAGCAGCTGTTGCTGAATCATCACGCTGTGAGCCCGCAGGCTGGCGTAGCTGATCTGCTCGCCATTGAAATTCAGCGCGGGCCGTTCAGCGAAAGCCAGCAACGCCTGATCCAGCCGTTCGATGAGCGGCACATCGGCCAGCGCCAGCAGATGGGGTTGTGCCGTCTGGTTGAAACGATGCACGAACGCCAGCCCGTCCACCGCCTGCAAGCCTTCCTGTCGCTCGCTTTGGGCGGGTTCCGCGCAAGGCACGTGGGCGAAGTAATCGGTATCACGGGACAAACGACTGACGTGCAAAGCCACCATTTCCACACAGGCAGCAACCACCCTGTCGCGTAAGCCCCGGCCGTTACCCGAAGCCTCGGCGGGCAGCGGCTGACGCACGATCAGGCGTTGCGCAGTGGCCGAACCATGCCAGCACAACAGTTCGATGCCGGGCAGGCCTTGTGTCCGTGCCGTGCTCAGGCCCACCCGCAGCCCGAGATGATGGGGCGCCCCGAAAGACTTGAGGCGATCCACCGACAGGTCCAGGCTGCCGTCGTCGATCAGTACCGACGCCGCAGTGATCGGGCAGGCATCCAGCCCGGCCTGATCCTGCAGGTGATGCAGCAGATGCCCGTGGGCCTCCAGTTCTAGGCTCAGTTCGCTCATGGTCAGGCTATGGCCGATGAGCACAATCTCCAGGCGTTTCATTGTGCGAACCCTTGCACTGGCAGGTAATCCACCAGCGCGCGCTGTACGCAAGGCGCTTCCAGCATCGAGCTGGTCTTGAAGAACCGCACGATGTTGCCCACCAGCGGGTGATGGCGATTGATCGGGAAGCTCACGGCCAGCAACTCGTCCTTGAGTGCACGCTTGACCGGCTCGGCCACCTGCAAGTGGTCGATCAGGATGAAGTCGAAGCCCTTCTGGATATCGCTGATCAGGTATTGAGCGATGAACACGGGCATGATCCGGGCGATGGTCTCGCGGTCCTGCTCGGGTGCCGTGTGCCAATAGATGCGCACCAGACGCGCCCAGAAACCGGAGTGACGACCTTCATCGTGCAAGTGGTCAGCCATCAGCCCCTTGATCGATTGCTTGACCGTGTCGTCCTTGGCGAACGCCGCCACGTCATTGGTGACGGTGTTTTCGGCGATCGCCACGCAGATCAACTCCACCGCGCTGCGCAGATGGTCGGGGGCCAGTGCGATAGCGGCAGGGATGGCGCGGCTCAGTTCAATTTCGTCGGGCAGGGCGATAGGCTCGATACCGGTCAGGGCGATGGTCTGCTGCATGAAGTCCATGGCCACCAGCGCGTGATAGTCCTCGTCCACCACCACCGTCATGGCGTCGTAGCGGCAGGCGAACGGGAAGCGAATCGCGAAGTTGTCCTTGGCGATGCTGCGCGCGGTTTTATCGACGATTTCGGTTTCGAAAATCACCACGTCGTTGATGAATTTGTAGAGGCTCTGGACCAATGCGAAATCGCGCAGATGGGGGCATTCACGGGTGAAGGTGTCGCCCAGCACCAGGGGCTGGCGACTGAGGGGGTAGATCAGTTTTTCATCGTTCTCCACGATACGGCGTGGGCGCGTGCGAATCGTTGCACGACCTTCCCAGGCATCGGCGAAGGACAGGTAGTCTTCGGCTTTCATGATGGCGTCCTTGTTGAGTGGGCGTGGACAGGAAACTGAACGCAAGCGCGATTCACGCGCTGGCGACCAGTAACGGTTCGCGCATGGTCTGGCGCAGCGTGTCCCACAGCGCGATACGGCTTTCCACCGCAGCGATGGCCGCCTGGTAAACCTCGTGCTCGCGCTGCTCGTCGCCATCGATCAGGCGTGCCAGCAGCTCTTCGGCGGCAGGGCCGTGGTCTTCGGAGTCGACGTCGATGTGGCGTTGCAGGTAGTAGCGGAAGGTGGGGGCTTGAGCGGTAGTGATGCCCCAGTCATCGAGGATGCGCTGGAACATCTGCGGGATGACGCTTTCCCGGCCATGCAGGAAAGCCGCTGCGACGCTGTGGGCCGGTGCATGCAGGGCCGTGTCCAGCGTGTTTTTGACGAAACCCACCGCCGCCCGCCCGGCCTCGACGCTGTGCAGCGCGGTTTCGTACTGCACACCCTCTTTTTGCAGCGCAATGAAATGCTCGATTTGTACGGTGCTGGCGCCGACTTCGCGCATGGCGTCCAGGTACAGCTCGAAATGGCTGTAATGCCCATGCCCCAGACGATCATCGGACTCTTCGCCCAGCACAATTTCGTTGATCAGGCGTGCGGCCTTCGGGTCTCGCGGCGGCAGCCAGGGAAGTTGTGTGCAGGTCAGTTCTTTTTGCAGTCGTTTGGTCAGCGACATGAAGTCCCACACCGCAAAAACATGGGTTTCCATAAAACGTTTCAGAACATCCAGCGAGTCGATTTCACTGAAAATCGGATGAGCGCTAAGTTCTGATTTCTTGTGGTTAAGTAGCAGTTTCTGATTGGTCATGGCGGTACTCTTAAGTGTGTTTTGCAAGTTGTTAGCAGGCAGTAAAAGCGCCCGAATGAATGGATTTCGGGGGCAAAATCCCCTTGAGTCAGGGGGTTAAGGAATGCGGCCTGTTGTCGATTAGTGGGTGTAAGAAAACCTCGAAGTTTAATTCGTGATTGAACCGTTATGGGCGCTTCATTCCCGTGTTTATCTGGTCGGGTATGGCTGCGTGGCGCTTGCTGCAAGGGTTTTCGCCAGCCGCGTCCCAGTGTCGAGGACAAACTAAGGGGGCGCATTCAACCGTGCGGTCAGCCCGTGCAATAAGCGCTGACTAAAAGTTAGAGCATTTAATTGGCGTCAGGCAAATGATTTTTTACATTATTTTAAGTTGGGATAAATCCAGGCGATAGGGATGCGTTAAAACTTGGAGTTCAAGTTTTATTGGGGCGTGAGCAACCCTTCCGCTTAATTAGCTCGGAATAATAAATAATGAGCGACTGCGCCGCTCCAAGTTGCTCCGTGGTAAACAATCGACGCTATGTTTTCTTTTAAGGGCGACGGTGTAACTTCATGCTTTCCGTCTGTGCCCGCTCAAGTCCTCCTTTACTCATGCCCTTAATGCGAAGCCCTTGCTGACAGCGCGAGGGCCTCGAGCGTTGGCCCTGAAAACTCCTCCGGTTGGATCCTTCCGGGCCACCTTCGAGTTTGCCTCATTCCGGCCACAGGCCAGCCTGGCGGCTTAGCAAAAACCGCGATAAACGTTGGGCATTTCACGGGTTTTAATGCGCGCGCAGGGTAATCGGATTCGGTTGGCGATGGCGATACAACGCACAGGTGGGAGCAAATGCGGGCGCAAGAGCAGCGCCCGGAGGGCAGGTCTCAGTCGCTGCTCAGCAGGCCGAGATGGGTATTGATGATTTGCAACAGACGCAGGCGTTGGCTGCGCACAAAGAAATGACCGCCGGCGACTTCGATCAATTCGAACTCGCGATGGGTGTACTCATGCCAGTTCATCATGCTGGCGGCCGTATCGATGGAGTCTTCGCTGCCATACAGCGCGGTGAGGGGGACATCCAGCCTGACGGCCGGTTGATCCGGCCACAGTTCGGAGAGTTTCAAATCGCTGCGGATCACGGGCTCGAAACGCTGCATCCAGCTTTCGTTGTTCAGGATCTCGGCGGGTGCCGCGCCACGCGTCAGCAAGGTCTGGCGAAAGTCAGCCGCCGGTAGCGAATGCAGGTGGGGCAGGGCTTGTACGCTGTCCGGGCTGCGGCAGCCGGAGATGAACAGGTGTCGGGTCTGGCCGGGGTAATGGCGCTGGGTCAGCTTTGCCATTTCATAGGCCAGACGCCCACCGAAACTGTGGCCGAAAAACCCATGGGGTTCTTGCAGGTAAGGTTTGAGCGCGCAAAAGGCATCGTTGATCAACGGCGCCCATTGGTCGTACGGCACTTCATCAAGGCGGCTGCCGTGCCCAGGCAGCCTGAGCACGACCAGCTCAATGTCGTCGCTCAGGCCGGCAGCCCAGCTACGGAACTGCTCCGGGTCGCCGCCGTCGTAGGGAAAGCAGATCAGGCGAGTCCTGACGTGTTGCCCAGAGTTGATGACCATCAACCATTTGTTGTCTTGAGCGTGCACTACGTTTCCTTGGGCCTGGTGACAGCCAGCAGGCTTTTTTCAACAACCGTGGTGCCGGGTCCTTCGGCGCTGTTCAGGCGACCGGCGAGCGGACGACTGAAAAAAATCGTGGTGTCAGGCGTTGTCGTTCAAGTGTTCGAACGAGGAGCGCGCTGTCAAAACGACGAGCGATTCAAGCGATGTTCACACGGATTTCTCACTCGCAGCAGGGCGTGCGAGGCTGTTTTTACGTGCTCGGGTGCCTTTTGTCTTGCTGGCCAGTTCGGCGCTTTTGCGCTCTTCCAGGTACTTGCTGATGGCTTCGACACCGCGGTTCAGGTGATGAGCCAGGGATTTGACGATGGCCTCGATGTCCCGGTCGCGAGCCAGTTGCAGCAGCTCACGGTGGTCGTCCTGGGAAAGTTTGCCCAGGCCCATGGAAGAGAGGTTGAACCGCAGGAAGCGTTCTTCTTCGTTCAGGCCATTTTCCACCAGGTCCAACAAGCGTTTGTTGGGTGTCTTGGCATAAAGCGCCATGTGAAACAGCCGGTTGAGTCGGCCCATTTCGTTGAAGTCGGTTTCGGTTTCCAGCAGCTCGATGCACTGCTCTGCGGCGCGCAGGTCGGTTTCGTCCAGCAGCGGGATCGATAGACGCAAGGCCTCCGACTCCAGCAGGATGCGCAAGGCGTAGGCATCGGCTGCGTCGTCGCCGATCAGCGGGGCCACAACGGCGCCTTTGTGCGTCTCGACACGCAGCAGCGACTGGGCTTCCAGTTGGCGCAGGGCTTCACGCACCGGCATGCGGCTTACGCCGAACAGCCGCGCCAGCTCTTGTTGGCGCATGGCCGTGCCGGCGGGCAGGCGGCCATCGAGAATTGCGGTGCGCAGTTTTTCCTCGATGACTATCCGGGCCAGGTGGGCCGGTGGGCTATCGTGTCCAAGGACCGAAGCCAAAAAGCTTTCGTTGTGAGTCTCGCGCATCGCCTTACTTCTTTAGTCAAAGTGTGGATTTTGGATCCAATTCACCTTAGGGTCTGCCAGATAACTTGTCAAAGTGTGCAAGAAAAAACCTGCAATACCACGAGATCCAGGTGTTCCCTGGCAACAGATTTGCGCCGCATGCCCAAGGTCATTTCAACAAGCGCGGACGCCTCTATCTGGAACGGTTTGAACGGTATTTTAGCGCTGTTGCGCGTCTGTGCCGAATACGTTTGCTCTGTGGGTAAGATGATCTCACAGTGCCATTGTCTTTTTTGGTCGGGAACCGCACCATCCATCGGTTCCTGGCTGACCCTATGGGCTACTGCAGTGGTGGCACGTCTGATTTTTCATCGGCGAGGTCAAGGGCTGTGTCTGGCGCTGCTGTTGGCGGGCATGTTGCTGACGGGCGACCTGCAAGCGGATTGGGATTTCCTCGTGATAGGCCGTCGTGCCGAAGCGTTGTACGGCCCGCTGGGCGACGGAAAAGGGCGTATCGATGCGTGGGAAACGTTGCTGTCCAGCCAGAAACAGAGCGACGAGCGGCACAAGCTGACGGCGGTCAATGCGTTCTTCAATCACCAATTGCGCTACGAAGAAGACATCGACCTCTGGCATGAGGAGGATTACTGGGCGACGCCGGTTCAGTCCCTCTGGAAAGGCGCGGGTGACTGCGAAGACTACGCAATCGCCAAGTACTTCAGCTTGAGGCGTCTGGGTGTGCCGGCCGAAAAGCTATTGATCACCTACGTCAAGGCCCTGCGCCTGAACCGCGCCCACATGGTCCTCACCTATTACCCGAGCCCCACGGCCATGCCGCTGGTGCTCGACAGCCTGATCGATGCCATCGAGCCCGCTGATCAGCGTACTGATCTGCTGCCGGTGTATGCCTTCAACGGAGAGGGTCTATGGTTGCCCGGAGCACAAGGCAATACCCGGGCGGGCGATACGAAACGACTGTCTCGCTGGCAGGACCTGCTAAGGAAAATGCGCGCCGAAGGTTTCCCCTTCAACCCCGAGCGCGACTAGCCGTAAACAAGGAGCGCCAATGCCATTGTTCAAACAGCTACTGATCGCCATCTGCGTGTTCCTGGTTATCGCATTCAGCGGTAGCTTCATGGTCAGCCTTGAGAGCTCGCGGGGCCAGTACGTCAATCAATTGCGCTCCCATGCCCAGGACGCGGCCACGGCGCTGGCGCTTTCTCTGAAACCCTCTATCGACGACCCCGCCCTGGTGGGGTTGATGGTCAGCTCGATCTTCGACAGCGGCTATTACGCGAGCATCCGCGTGGTGGATCTGACGAGCGGCGAGGCGATTGCCCAGCGCAGTGCCCAGCCCGACAGCGACGGCGTGCCCGGCTGGTTCATTGACCTGATCGACCTGGAGCCGGCGGGTGGCAGTGCCATCGTCAGCCGTGGCTGGCAGCAGGCAGCGCGGGTCGATGTGGTCAGCCATCCGATGTTCGCCATCGCCAAGCTGTGGCAGAGCGCGCTGGGCAGCCTTGGCTGGTTGTTGCTGTGTGGCCTTGCCAGCGCCGTGCTGGGGGCCTTGCTGCTGCGCCGGCAGCTCAAGCCGCTGGACTACATGGTCGAGCAGTCCCAGGCGATTGCGCGTCGAGAGTTCCTGACCCTTGCGCAGTTGCCTCGCACCCCGGAGTTGCGGCGCGTGGTCCAGGCCATGAATCAGATGGTCGACAAACTCAAGGCACTCTTCCAGGAGCAGGCCGAACGCACCGAGCGATTGAAGGCCGAGTCGTATCAGGACAGCCTGACGGGGCTGGCCAATCGGCGTTATTTCCAGATGCAGCTCAACGCGCACCTCAGCCAGATCGAAGACACCCGTGCCGGTTATCTGTTGTTGCTGCGGGTCAACGACATGGTTGGCCTGAACGAGCGCCTTGGCGGGCAGTGCGTGGATGCGTTGCTCATTGAGCTGAGCGAGCAACTGACCCGTCACTGCAAACACCACTCCGAAACCCGTGGCTTGCTGTTTCGCAGCCGCGGTGGCGAGTTTGCCGTGCTGGCGCCCGGTCTGGATCGCGAAGCCGCGCTGCAGCTGGCGCGTAACCTGGACAGTGGCCTGCATACCTTGCAGGCGACGGGTGCTTCGGATGCCGTGCCTGTGGCCCATATCGGGTTGGCCCCTTACGAGCCGGGCGACGCACCGTTGACCTTGCTGGGGCTGGCCGACCAGGCATTGTCCCAGGCGCAGAGCGAGCATGATCAGTATTGGAGCCTTGTTGAACACAGTGCCATCGCCAGCCTGGAAGAGGATCATCACGCCTGGCATGAGCTGCTGGATCAGGCGCTTGAGCAGCGGCGTTTCGAGCTGTTTTTCCAGTCAGTGGTGGATGCCCACGATACCCAGCGGGTGCTGCACCACAAAGTGCTGTCACGCTTGATCGATGCCAACGGCAAGATGATCCCGGCGGGTCGCTTCCTGCCTTGGGTGGAGCGTTTTGGCTGGTCGTCACGTCTGGATCAGCTGATGCTTGAGTCAGTACTGGCGCAAATGCCCCGGCACACCGAGGCGCTGGCCTTGAACCTTTCTGCGGCCACCCTGGCCGATACGGACGCCTTGACCCGGGTGCTGGAAACCCTGCGCCAACATGCTCGCCTGGCATCGCGGCTGACGCTGGAAATAAGCGAAGAACAGTTGCCCGACCAGGCCGATCTTGAGCCCTTGATACGACGCCTGCATGCCCTTGGGTTCGCCGTGGCGTTGCAACACTTTGGCGGCAATTTCAGCCTGATCGGTAATCTTTCGAGCCTGGGGCTGGCCTACTTGAAGATCGATGGCAGCTACATCCGCGCCATCGATCATGAGGCCCACAAACGGCTGTTCATCGAAGCCATCCAGCGAGCGGCTCACAGTATCGACTTGCCGCTGATCGCCGAGCGTGTCGAAACCGAAGGCGAAATGCGTGTGCTTCGCGACATGGGCATAGACGCGATGCAGGGCCGGCTGTTCGGTGAGCCCGCGCCCTGGCGGTGAGGATCAGCGCGGCACACGACCCGAAACGAAGTGCGCCACGTCATTGAATCCCGGTGTCGAGGAATGGCCAGGCGTTACCAGAGAATCAATGAACGCTTCGTCCTCGGCGGTGATCGTCACGTCCTGCGCCTTGGTGTAGCTGTCCCATTGCTGCTCGGTACGTGGCCCGACAATGGCTGAGGTCACGGCCTTGTTGTTCAGCACCCAGGCGATGGCAAATTCAACGATCCCGACGCCCCTGGACTGGGTGTATTCCTGAATCTTCTGGGCAATGCGCAATGACTCCACCCGCCATTCGGTTTCCAGGATGCGTTTGTCCTGGCGGCCTGCGCGGCTGTTGCTGTCAGGTATCACGTCCGGTGCGTATTTGCCGCTGAGCACGCCTCGGGCCAGTGGGCTGTAAGGCACCACGCCCAAACCGTGATGCACGGCAGCCGTGATCTGCTCGCCCTCGGCCTGGCGGTTGACGATGTTGTACAGCGGCTGGCTGATCACCGGCTTTTCCACACCCAGGCGTTGGGCCACGTTGACGATTTCAGCCACGCGCCAGCCACGAAAGTTCGACAGGCCCCAATAGCGGATCTTGCCCTGACGCAGCAGATCGCCGATGGCCGACACCGTCACTTCCAGCGGCGTGTCATGGTCTTCGCGGTGCAGGTAGTAGATGTCCACGTAATCAGTGTCGAGGCGGCTGAGGCTGGCCTCGATGCTGTTGAAGATATGCTTGCGGCTCAGCCCGGCGCGGTTCGGCAAACCGTCGCCCGTGCCGCTGCCGACCTTGGTTGCCACTATCCAGTCATTGCGACGGGACGCGATGGCCTCACCAACGATTTCTTCCGAACGGCCGGCGTTGTAGACGTCTGCGGTATCGATGAAATTCACACCCTGATCCCAGGCCTTGTCGATGATGCGCAAGGACTCCTCGGTACTGGTCTGTTCGCCGAACATCATTGAACCCAGCGTCAACGTGGAAACTTTCAGGCCCGATTGGCCAAGAATGCGATAAGTCATGCTCGATATCCTCTTCGTCGTCATAAGGGAAAGGCGGGATGTTCGAATCAGGCGTGCGCAGCGATATCACGCCGCTACCGGCTGACATACTGGCCTGTTTTCCGCAGGCTTGGAAAGATCGATTTGGCGCGGGGATAGCAGAAGACGCTATTGCGTGGCAGGTTCGTGCCTGACCCTGCGCCCACTCAAGAAGCACAACGTCCCACCCACTGCCGTCAGGCAACTGAGTACATAGAACATGCTGGGCGGCGCTGCGTTGATCAGCAGGTAGCCACAGATCACCGGGCTCATGGCGCCGCCGAACGCGGCCAGATTCTGCGCGCCGTAATAGCTGCCGCGCAAAGGCTCGGGGGCGATGGTGTCGACGAACAGGTATTCAGCCGGGTAGATGATCATCTCCCCCAGGGTGAACACGAACATCGCAACGCACCACGACAGCAGGCTGGTGGAGAAACTGAAGCCGATCAGGCCGGCGATGAACAGTGCGGTACCCAGGCAGATCCAGTACGGCAGTTGCTCGCGCTTGAGGAAACGACCGATCTGGTACTGCATCAGGATGACAGTGATGGCGTTGCAGGCCAGGACGGCAGAGAGGATTTTCAGCGCGTCTTCGGCCTTGTGGGTCACCAGCAGAAACTGCGACAGGTAAAGCGTGAAGCGCCCGTGCACGATGGTGCTCAACAGGCTGCCGCCGGTGAACATGATCAGGGTGCGGTCGCTGCGCAAGGTCGCCAGTGTGCTGAGAAAGCTCAGGGGTTTGGCGGCTTCGTCCCGTTGGGTTGGCGGGATGCCGATCATCAGGAACACGCTGCCGAACGCAATGCAGCTGGCAATGAAAAACGGCGCCAGGGGCAGTTGCCCGGCGATGATCACGCCCAGCATGGGTCCGGTGGCGTAACCGATATTGGTCAGGGTGTAGCGCAGGGAAAAGACCTTGGCGCGCTGGGCAATCGGCAGGTTCTCACTGATGATCGCCTTGGAGCCGATAAGGAACAGCGCCGACGCCGACTCGGTAATCACCAGGGTCAGGGTGGTCAGGTACAGGTTGTGGGCGAAGGTCAGCAACATGAAGCCGACGGAGCTGGACAGCATCGCCAGGATCAGCAGCTTGCGCTTCTCCAGGCGGTCGATGATGTAGCCGCCGTACAGGCCGAGCAACGTGGCGATGAACACCGCGATGCCCATCAACAAGCCGATGTCCTGCTGGTTGAGCCCCAACCGCTTGCTCAGCAGTAAGGTCAGCAACGGACTTGTGATCGCACGGCTGACAACGATCGTCACCGAACAGATCATCAGGCGACGAATCACAAGCGAGTAAGTGGCCACGGCGGTATTGAGGTCCTTGTTGTGCTTAAACCTGTAGGAGCGAGTTCATTCGCTCCTACAGATGTTTCCCTTTCCCACATGGATCACAACCCATTTGGGAGCGAGCTTGCTCGCGAATCAATTACTGCCCGGCGTTGATCTGCACTTTTTCCACAGCGCCTTGCTCAAGGTTCCATTTCTTGAGGATCTTGCCGTAGGTGCCGTCGTCGATCATCGATTGAATCGCTTCGGAGATCGCAGTAACCAGCTCGGTGTTGCCTTTATCGATGCCAAGACCGGTGTACTGCTTGGAGATCGCCAGGCCGACCGGCTTGTACACACCCTGATCCAGAGACATCAGGTAAGGAATGGTTTCGCTGCCTTGCATGGCGGCGTCCAGACGGTTCTGGCGCAGTTGGGCGCGGGCATCGGCGGAGCCTTCGGTACCGATCACGACAATGGCCGGCTTGCCTGCAGCTTCACAGTGAGTCTTGCTCCAGTCAGCGATTTCCGTTGGCCAGGTGGTGCGACGGCTGGTGCCGACTTTCTTGCCGCACAGGTCAGTCAGCTCCTTGAGGTCGTCACGCTTGACCATGGTGTAGAACTGCGGGCCGCTGGTGAAGTAGTCGATGAAGGTCACGGCTTTCTGGCGTTCAGCGGTATCGCTCATGCCCGACAGCACGATATCGAAACGCTTGGTGGTCAGGCCGCTGAGCATCTGTTCGAAGCCGGTTTCCTGCCATTTGATCTTCACGCCCAGACGCTCGGCCAGGGCCTGGCCCAGGTCGACGTCGACGCCGGTCAACTGGTTGGTGGCGGTGTCCTTGAAGTCCATTGGCGGGTAGTTCGGCACGATGGCCGCGCTGATCTCGCCCTTGTCCTTGATACTCGCCGGCAGTGCGGCCAGAACGGAAGTGGAGGCCATCAGGCCAGCGAGCATTGCAGGGATAATCAGATTCTTCATGGGGTCGTTCTCGTTTGTTCTGTGAGTTAAGTGCGAACGGCAGAAATGAAGCTTTGGGTACGCGGGTTTTGTGGATTTATTAGAATTTCTTCCGGGCTGCCGGCCTCCACAATCTGGCCTGCGTCCATGAACACCAGACGGTTGGACACTTCGCGAGCGAAGCCCAGTTCGTGGGTCACGACGATCATGGTCATGCCGGTTGTCGCGAGGTCGCGCATCACCGACAACACTTCGCCCACCAGCTCCGGGTCGAGGGCAGAAGTGGGTTCATCGAACAACATCAGCTTGGGGCGCATTGCCAGTGCCCGGGCAATCGCTACCCGTTGCTGCTGACCACCAGACAATTCGATCGGGTAGGAATGGCGCTTGTCCGCCAGGCCAACGCGGGCCAGCAACTCGACGGCGTCCTCGGTGGCTTCCTTGGGCGAACGCTTGAGCACCTGGCACGGGCCTTCGATGATGTTCTGCAGCACGGTCATGTGCGGAAACAGATTGAAACGCTGGAACACCATGCCGGTTGCCAGGCGCTGGCGGGCGATCTGGGCTTCGTTGAGTTCGTGCAGCTTGTTGCCCACGACCCGATAGCCGACCAGTTCGCCGTCGACCCACAGGCCGCCTTTGTCGATCTTTTCCAGCTGGTTGACGCAACGCAGCAAGGTGCTTTTGCCGGACCCGGACGGGCCGATCACGCACAGCACTTCGCCTTGTTCGACTTCCAGGTTGATGTCCTGCAACGCGTGATACTTGTCGTAGTACTTGTTCAGGCTGACGGCCTTGACGATGCTTCTCATGGGCAAATCTCCTCGGCCAGTCTTACGAACGCTTGCCAGCGCCGCGGGCAAAACGTCGCTCCAGGCGGCTTTGTCCGAATGAAAGAACGGTCACCACCGCCAGGTACCAGATGCCTGCAACAATCAGCAGCTCCATGACTCGGGCGTTGGCGTAGTAGATGTTCTGGGCGTTGTGCAGCAGCTCGGAATACTGGATCACGCTCGCCAGACTGGTCATTTTCACCATGCTGATGAACTCGTTGCCCACCGGTGGAATGATCACACGCATGGCCTGGGGCAGAATCACCCGGCGCAGCGCCTGCAGGCTCGGCATGCCGATGGACTTGGCCGCTTCATATTGCCCGGTATCCACCGACAGCAAGCCGGCGCGCACCACTTCAGCGGTATAGGCACCCTGGTTGATGCTCAGGCCCAGCAGCGCGGCGACGAAGGGCGTCATCAGGTCCACGGTTTCCAGGTGGAACAGGCCGGGAATGGCGATCACCGGGAAGATCAACGCCAGGTTGAACCACAGCAGCAATTGCAGGATCAGCGGCGTACCGCGAAACAGCCAGGTGTAAGTGATCGCCACGTAACGCAGGATCGGGTTCTGCGACATGCGCATGATGGCCGTGATCACCCCAATCACCACGCCCAGCGCCATGGCCAGGATCGACATGATGATGGTGTTCAGCAGGCCCCACATGATCGCTTGTGAGGTCAGGAACTGGCCGATGTACGACCATTCGATCTGGCCATTGGCGAAGGCGCGGGCCAGACCGATCAGGACGACCACGATCACCGTGGCGAACACCGCGCGGCCGTAATAGCGACGAGGTACATGTTCGTACTGGGTGATATCGAACTGGTTCTCGGACTGTTGTCGCTCGGCTTGCAAGCGCTCTGCCGGGGTTTGATTCATGGTGTTTCTCCGAAGCTGATGAAGCGGCAACTTTTGATTCCCGGGGGCCCCTACAGGCTGTGTCGGAGCTAGCTTGCTCGCGAAGGGGCCCGTTCAGGCAAAGCAAATCTTTACAGGCCCCGCATCAAATACGAAAACCCTTGTAGCTTTCGGTCCACTGCTGCTGCGCAGCCAGTGCAACCTTCAGGCGCCCGATCTGCTCACGTACCTGGTGTGGCGCGGTTCCGCCCCAGCCGCTGCGGGCCGCAATGGCCGCTTCCAGGGTCAGGCACTCGCGCACCTCAGGCGTCAGGCGGATGTCGATTTCAGCCAGCAAGGCCGGGCTCGCTTCCCACAACTCGATGTCGTGTTTCTCACACACCTGAACCAGCGCGCCGGTAATCTCGTGGGCTTCCTTGAATGGCACACCACGGGTCGCCAGCCAGTCGGCAACTTCAGTGGCCAGGGTGAAACCCATTGGCGCCTGACGACGCAATTCTTCGACCTGCACCTTCATGGTCGCAACCATGCCCGCCATTGCTGGCAGCACCAGCAGCAGGGTGTCGACGCTGTCGAGCACGCTGTTCTTGTCTTCGCTCAGGTCGCGGTTGTAGGACAGCGGCAGGGATTTGAGGGTCGAGAGCAAACCGGTCAGGTTGCCGATCAAGCGGCCTGCTTTACCGCGAGCCAGTTCGGCAATGTCCGGGTTCTTCTTCTGCGGCATGATCGAGCTGCCGGTGGCGTACGCGTCATCCAGCAACACCCAGCGGAACTGTCGCGACGACCACAGGCAAAACTCTTCCGACAGGCGAGAAATGTTCACCCCCAGCATGCTGGCAACGAACAGGAACTCAGCAACGTGGTCACGGCTGGCAACCGCGTCGATGGAGTTCTCGCACGGGGCGGTGTAGCCCATTTCCCTGGCCGAGTGTTCTGGCTGGCGAGCAATCGCGGAACCTGCCATCGCCGCTGCACCCAGGGGCGAGAACGCGGTGCGGGCGTCCCAGTCCACCAGACGCTGCACGTCGCGCAGCATCGATTGCGCGTGGGCCAGCAGATGGTGTGCGAACACGATTGGTTGTGCCTGCTGCAGGTGAGTGAAGCCAGGGCAGATGCTTTCCACATGCTGCTCGGCCTGTTCGACCAGTGCCTGTTGCAGGCCCAGCACTTCGGTGGCGATGGTGCGGGCATGATCACGCAGGAACAGGCGCAGGTCGTTGGCCGTCTGGTCATTGCGCGAACGCCCGGCACGCAGCTTGCCGCCCAGGGCGCCAAGGCGTTCAGTCAATACGCGCTCGATGAAGGTGTGCACGTCCTCGTCATCCAGCGTGGGGTGCAGGCGCCCGTCGCGGAAATCGTCACCGATACGATCCAGCGCTTCGAGCATGCGCAGGGTTTCGGATTCGTCCAGCAAACCGGCACGCTGCAATTCACGGGCATGGGCACGCGAGCCTGCCAGGTCGTAGGGCGTCAGACGAAAATAGCGCTCAGGGCAACGCGACAACGCGGCCAGTGCTTTGGACGGCCCAGTCTTGAAACGCGCGCCCCACAGACGATCGGTCGGTTGATTCATCGTTTTTTTCCTCTCTGAAAGCGCTGATGGTCATTATTTGGCAAGCCCTGCCGGGAGCCTTCGCGCCTGCTGGGCGGGGTCCGGACGTGGCTTGGCCTTACTGTTTCGGAGGGCAGTTTCATGCAACAGGTCCTGATCGAAGTGTCAGGTTTTTATGTTCTTTAAATCAGCGAGTTGACGCTGATCGGAGTACTGAATTCAAGGTTGCCAAGGGCCGTTATCTATGTTCATTATTGCGGCTCGGCTATGTTCGCGTTAGGGGTCAAAGCCTGTTGAATATGGCGTATGAGGTCAACACGTATTATGGAAACTCCACTTTCCACTTCTGGAAACATCCCGCCAAAACCCGGAAGTAGACCTCCTTTGTCGCTCAGCGGTCTGGACTTCAAACTGCTGCGCGTATTCAAGGCGGTCGTCGAAGCTGGAGGCTTCAGCGCGGCGCAAAACGAACTGAATGTCGGATTGGCCGCCATCAGCAAACAGATTTCGGACCTTGAAATCCGCATCGGCATGCGCCTGTGTACTCGGGGGCGGGAAGGGTTTTGCCTGACCGAGGAAGGCAAACTGGTGTACCAGGCGTCCATTGATCTGTTCGCCTCGGTCGACAGTTTTCGAGACAAACTTAGTTCTGCGCAAAATGAATTGATTGGCGATCTAAGTGTGGGCGTTATTGATAATACGGTGTCGGATATTCATTCGCCGCTTATTAACGCGCTGCGCACCTTACATGACCAGGCCCCTAAAGTAAGACTGCGCCTGCATGCCTCACAACTCGATGAAGTCGAGCGCGGTGTGGTGGAGGGGCGCTTGATCATGGGCATCGTGCCGGTTTATCAACGGCGTGAAGAGTTCGATTATTTTCCGCTGTATGAAGAAGTGTCCGAAGCGTATTGCGCGCCGGGGCATGAGTTATTCGACGTCAACAGCAGCGCAATCGACGTCAACGTTCTGCGTCACCATGACGTGGTCAACCACCGTTATGCGATCCACGGCGGCAAGGCCAACTTCGTCACGTACGACAGCCAGTCGGCCTCGGCCTCCCAGGTCGAGGCCGTTGCGATGCTGATCCTCACCGGTCGTTTCCTGGGCTTTTTGCCCCAGCACTACGCTGCCCCCCTGGTCCGCGAAGGCCGCCTGCGCGCCCTGCGCCCGGACCTGATCAACATCAACACCACCTTCAACCTCATCCTGCGCCACAACGCTCCCCGCAGCCCGCTGGTGAAGGCGTTTGCGACGGCGTTGGGGGTTGATTTGAAGGCGGTGGGTTAGCAACGGTTGTATTTGCTAACACCTTACTGCTCCGTTTTACCCCTCCTTTTCTGGCTTTACCGGCTGACTGATCTTCACTTGTGCTCGATAAACGGGCCTTGGAGCTTTCCGCTAGATATGATTTATTGTAGATGCATTTAATCGATGGACATTACGTACGACGCCGTCAAATGCCAGCGAAATATCGAAGCAAGGGCACTCTCCTTTGACCGAGCTTTGGAGCTTGATTGGTCCAAGGCTTTGATCGCGGAGGATGTGCGACATGATTACGGTGAAAGGCGGTACCGGGTCATGGCTCCCATCGACGCACGACTTCATGTGATGATTTTCACGCCTCGGGGAAATGCCCTGCATGTTAAGCCTGCGAAAAGCGAACAGGCGAAAGGTAAAGCGTTATGAGCAACAAGCGACCTGATCCTGAAATGATCGACGATGAGAACCCGGAGTGGACGGCTGAGAACTTTGCGGCAGCCAGGCCCGCAGGTGAGATGCTGAGTGAGATCTTTGGGCCGCGTCAGGCGCAGCAGATGCTCACGGCCAAGCGGGGCAGACCTGCTGTGCCCAGGCCCAAAGAACAGGTCAGTCTCAGACTTGATCCTGCAATCGTTGCAGCTTTTCGTGCCTCCGGCAGTGGTTGGCAGACACGCATCAACGGTGCTTTGGCTGCCTGGCTGAAAGAGCACGACCCCGACGAGTTAAAACAGGCGGGTTTATAGGCAGCCTCAGGCGAAGGCTTTGTTGGAGCGGCCGGGCGGGATCACCACCCCGACCGCTCCTACACATTGCGCCTGAACACTCCCTGGCCTCCCGATCACCGCGCCGCTTTCACCTGCAAATAATCCACCTCCAGCGTATGCCCTGCGCCGACGTCCATCAGCACGTAGAACTCACCCTTCGGACGGGGAAAGGTGAAGGTCGAGTCTTGTCCGAATTTGCCGGCGATGAGGGTTTTTTCGTCGTAGCCAATCACATCCACCGTCACCCCCGGCACGCCGCTGCCGTCGCCGAAACCGCCTTTGCACTGGATCTGTCGATCAGCGATCTCTGCGCACTGGCAGACCAGCCCGTGTGCCTGCACCAGAGTGCTGATGCCGATGCCAAGCCCCAGCAGCCCTGCGCTCAATAGCCAATGACGCATCATGGTTGGTCTCCATTTTTTGCCAGCCATTCAATGGTTTTGGGGGATGCCTTGGCCAGTGGGATCGTTGTCTGGTGCACCGAGCCGTCCCAGCCTTCGATAGTTATCCACAGTTGGGCGTCGGCGGGCGTCGAAAGCGGGATGGGGACTTCCACGCCCATGCGATAGGGGCTGCCCTCGAAAATCGCGCCGGCCACCCGCAGGCTGCGTGGTTTGCCAATGCGCATGTAGCTGGCTTTTATCTGGTCGATGCACACATCACAAAACGCTGCGTTGAATTCCTTGGCGTAACCGGCAAGGCCTTCGGGCTCCGGTCCTTCGTCGTGCATCTCGGCCAGGCGCAGGCTCCACGGGCCAACCTGGATGTCACCGATTTCCCGTTCGCCCAGGCCGGTATCGCCACGAAACAGCGACACATCCTTGAAGTACTGCGGCATGAAACCCAGGGGGATCAACAGCAACAGAATGTTCAGGTGAAAGCGCCATTTGTGCCACAGGCGGCCTACGGCGCTTGTCGGTTGCGGGGCCTTCTTGACCGGTTTTTTAATCGAGGTTTTGACTGCGACGTCGCTCATTGGCTGACCTCCGTCATCAGGGCGCGTTGTGATTCGCGTGCCGGACGCTTGAACAGGGCGGCTGTGGTGATAGCGGTGCGTTTGCTCCAGATCAGCAGGCCGCTGAGCACCATCATGCTCAGGATCAGCCCGAAGAAGAACCAGATGAGCTTGATCCAGATCCCACCGAAGTCACCGGTATGCAGCGGCCGCATCGACTGGGTGACGAATTCGAGTTTCGTATGGTCGGACAGCGCATGTTGCGACGCCAACACGCCGGTATAGGGGTTGACCGATGCTGTCTGGAACATCAACGGATACCAGCCGCGCCCGCCGACATACAGGGGCTCGAAGGCCGTACCAGGGAGCATGACGAAACTGGCTTCCAGCCCGGAGATCGCCTGCTCGGCAACCTTGATGGCGCTGTCCAGATGCAGCGTCGGTGGCCGTTCGCCCGTGGTCGAAATCGGTATGTCTTCACGGGGCACGAGGCTGGGCACCGGTTCGCTGGAGATGGAAATATGGAAGTCGAACAACAGCGCCTGGATCAGGAACCAGGTCCCGGTAATGGAGATCACCGCGATAAACCAGATTGACCAGATCCCGGACAGGCGATGAAAGTCGCCCCAGAAAATACGCGCGCCCTGGTTGAACCTCAGCTTGGGTTTGAAGAAGCCTTTCCAGAACCGCTTGTAGACCACAAGCCCCGTAATCAACGACAGCAGCAACGGCAGCCCCAACAGCGACACCATGTACCAGCCCCAACTGAAACCGTTGGTGAACGGCACCAGCCACCAGCCATGCAGCGCCCGGGTGAAGGCGCGGAAGTCGAAATCGGCGCTCTGGCCCTGGATCACTCCGTTATAGGGGTTGACGTAAAGCCGGGTGGAGCTGCCATCCGGGTTGCTGACGTCGGCAGTCAGGGCGAAATGTGACTCATCCGGTCGCGCGATCTGACGCACGACGAGTTCTGGCCGCGCCTTGTTGATCTGCTCCAGCGCCTGGCCGAACGTCAGCAAGGGCGCATCATCCGCCGGTTTCGACGCGCGCATTTCCGGCATCGCCAGCCAGACGATTTCCTGGCTGACCACCGCCAGCGTGCCGGTCACGCAGACGATCAGCACGAAAAACCAGATCGGCAGCGCCAACCAGCTATGAACGAGGAACCACAGGCGCGAGCGCGACTTCTTGGACATGGGCGAAGCAACTTGTTATGGGGGATGACGACCGACATGAAAGGCGGACACGGCTGACCATAAATTCTGGCCATACCTTAAAGACGGACGAGAATCGAAAACCCGCAAATGAAGATGCAAGGAGATGTTTCTGAGTGGGTCGAAAGAGATGCTTGCGCGGGCAAGGTGGCGATCCACCTTGCTCGCGAAGGCTGACTGTCAGCTACGGACAATCAGTCGAGCCTGAAACCTCCTTGGTCGCTTTTTCCAGCATGACAGTCAACTCGACGGCATCGCGACTGGCATAAACCCGGCCACCGGTATTTTCGGCAATACAGTTGGAAAGGGTGTTTGCGCTGATATTCACCACGTTCACACGCAGACGCGGTTGTTGGCTGGCGATGTGTCTAGAGACACTGCAGGCGTTCTGACCACAGCCATCTTCGCCGTCGACAAACATCATGACGACGGCATCTCGCTGGCGACCATCCACCCGGCTTGCGGCTTTCTCCAGGCTGGCGGCCAGCGGTGTTCCGTCGTCGGCTGGCAGGTTCTGGATACCCGCGATGAGCTGTTTCCGGGCACCAGCATTGAACACACCATGATCCGGCTGTGCCCCGCAGCCTTCGAATGTGATCAGGCGGGTTTCGATGTCGGGATCAAGATTGCCAATGACACCTGCCAGTGATTGCTTTGCGATATCGAGGCGAGTCGGTGAAGCCGTTATTTTCATTCGGCGCGGATTGTCGGCAGGGGTATTCACGCCCTCTTTGAAGAACCAGTCTTCATCCTCCTGCGAGACCGTCATGTTCAGATTCATGGAGCCTGAAGTGTCCAGCACCACGACAAACTCTGGTGGCAAGGCCGCGATCGTCTTGTCCCGGCACGCGTAGCTTTGCACAGGCACCGGATGGGTCTGCGCCCACCAGTGCGCACCCCACCAATACCACAGAGCAAAAAGCAGTCCGGGCAACAGCAGCAAACCCGGCAGTAACCAGCGCCAGATGCTTCGCGACACTACCGCGGGCACAACGGCTGGAGCGACGGGTGCGACAGGCTTGGGCGGTTGTTGATGCCAGCGTATGACCAACGGGTCGCCGTTGAGGCTGTAGAGATGATTCAGATCAGGAGGGTTGATCAGCGTGCGTAATTCAGCGGCGGCCCCTGATTCGCCTCTGGTCTGAAGTTCGTTGGCGAGTTGGCCAAGTGCGTGTTGGCGCTGATGGTATTTTTCCAGCAGTTGGCGCTGCTGGTCTTCGTTCAAGTCGCGATGGAGCGTCGGTTGGCCCCCCAGCTCTGTCCACCATTCCATAACGCCGCCACTGCCCTCACGAGGGATGGCGTAAAGGCTGGCAATATTGGGTGGAAAGTAACGGCGAATAAGGGCGACTTTTGCTTCAAGCACAGCCATCCCGCCCGGTGGAGTATTGCTATCCCGGATGACCCGTTGCATACGTTTGATTCCTGCCTGTGACTTATCGAGAAAGGGTGCAGGCGCCTATCAGGCGCCTGTATGGACGATTACTCGTCGTAGCCGAGGCTCAGTTGCAGCTTGGTCACTTTCTTTTGCAGCGCCTTGAGCTCTTCCTGCTTGGCCGCCAGTTGCGCCGGGTTGGTCGTCGCGACGGGCGCGTTTTGCGCTGTCTGCAACTGGCTCTGCAATGCAGCGATCTGCTTCTGCACGCCCGCCTTGTTGGCATGACGGGTTTTGAGCGTTGCCAGCAGTTGTCCCAGTGACTGGTTCAAGCTGGCCTGCGCCTGCTGCTGGCTGCGCAGGTCCTGTCGTGTCGCGGCCTGCTGGGCCGTGATGTTGTCGTAGACCTGATGGAACATCGCGTTCTCGGCACGGGCGTCGGTCAGAGCTTGTTCCTTCTGGCGAACCTGGTCGCTGTAGCCACCGGAATAATCGCAATTCATCTTGGCGATCATGCTGGCGTCGCGATTGCCCGCATCACAGGAACCGGGCGCCGTTGCACAGCCTGACAAGGTCAGGGCGACAGCAACGCAAACAAGCAGTCGTGCAGTCATGGTTATCATCTCAACCCAGGGTGATTGCGTTGCGCTGGCTGTAGAGACCGTCCACTTCTTTTTGCAGGGCGGCGACCTTCTCGTTCATCTTCAGGATGCTGATGTCCACCTGCTTGATGTCGGCGCCGGCGCCTTGAGCACGTTCGGCATCGGCTACCTTGGTGTACTCGGTAACCTTGTTGCGCATGCCTCCGAGGTCTTGACGCAGTCGGCTGATGTTCTCGTCGATGCTGGCAATTTCAGCCGTGGCCTTGGCCTTGTCTACGGTCTTGGCTGCGATGTCGCGCTTGATCTGCGCGATGCTCTGTTGATCGTCATTGATAACCTGTTGAGCGATGGCCGTGCGCGCGACAACCTTGTCGGTGTCGGCCTGCACGTCTTTGCTCATCAGTTGCAGGCGCTCAGTGGTGTTGGAGTACTGGCTGCGACGCTGATCGAGGTAGTAGTTGGCGCCCATGGCCACACCGCAAGCCGCCAGGCCTGCAACGACAGCGCAGGTTGCCTTGTTGCCGGAGTTGGACAAGGCACAGGCGAGTACGCCTGCACCCGCAGCAACAGCACACGCCTGATAACCCGAGGTGCTGAAGAACTTGGCGTCACTGCCCTGAGTCAGACGGGGGTCGGCGCTGCCGCTGACCATTGAACTGCCGGTGCTGGCGCAACCGGTCAGTAAAATACTGCCTGCCACGACAAAGCTGACCAATAGCTTGGAATGGAAACGCAGGCTCTGAATCATGGTGTAGCTCCTTGCTGAAAGATGTTGGGCTTATTGAGTGACGGATTTACAGCTGGACAACCAGGCCTCAGGGTCGACCTTCTGTTTTTGCAGGAAGGTCTTCTGATTGCTCCAATGGGTGCGCAGATAGGGTTTGAGGGTCTGCAGCTGCTTGTTGCCAGTGAGGATCGCTTCCATCACAGGCACTTGTTGTTCGAGCAACGGCTGTCCATACAGCGACGCCGACTCCACCAGGCTGCTGGCGTAATACAGGCTCAACTTATGCAGCCGATCCTGTTGTTCATCGAGCTTGCCTTTGCGCATATCACAGCTGGCGTCCTTGTCGGCAACCTCGCAGTTGAGGGCATAGTTCTTCTGCAGGAAGTCCAGGTACTTGCCGTCATCCAGCATCTTGGTACAGAGGAATGCACCCAGGTTCAGGCTCGCGCGAATCGCTTGATCGCGGTTTTCTTCCTGTTGTTGGTTGCTGGCCCGCAACTGGTTTTCCAGTGCTTGCAGCTTTTCCTTGAGGGCTTTGTCCTCAACGCCTGCTGCCAGTGTGTTCAGCGCCTGAACGGCGGCCTTGCCTTGCGGCTGATCGGCTTCCTGATTACCGGTGCCCAGTTTTTTCCAGCTGCTTTCGATGCTGCCGACACGCTCGCGGGAGGTCAGTGTCTGGGACACCATCACCAGACGCAGGCCCGTGGTCTTGTTTTTCACCTGGCCTTCGGTGTTGTAGTAGGGCTCTTCCTTGCGCAGCGAGGTACGGATCTCGGCCTGGGCTGTCAGGTAGTTGCCACCACGCACCACATAACCACCGGCCTGTCCATGCTGACGGTCCAGCTTATTCAGGCGAAACGGCTCGAACATCATCTCGTCGGCGTTGCCCAGCATGTCGTGCAAGCCCAGCGGGTTAGGCTTGAGCAACCCTGTCCATTGCAATTTCCCATTCGAAGACTGGGTACCCCCGAACCACTCGTATGAAGTAATACCGTCTGGCATCGGGTACTTGGAATCGCGAAACTCGGCTGCGTTGACCTCAAGCCCGCCGCGAGCGGCAAACTCCCATTCCACCTCTGTAGGCAGGCGCAGGAACCCCATCGCGCCGTCCTCTTTGGGTAGCTTGTCGGCAGCGTTCTTGCGCAACCACAGGTTGTATTTGTCTGACGCTTCGATGGCCTCGACCCAGCTCACCGACACCTGAGGCAAGCGCAACTTGTTGGACGGCTCCGGGCAGGTTTCATCGGTCAGCGCACGGTATTGCAGCTGGCTCATTTCGTACTTGGCCATCAGGTAATAGCGTGACTTGTCCGCCTTTGCCCCCGTAAAGCTGCCCGCGATGAAGGCGGGATGGGTTTGTTCCACATAGCCCCATTCGGCACTGTCCTGGCCAACGTTGATCGGGTAGTCGTCCAGCGGGCCTGCAAGGGGAATGAACACCTTGCGAAACACCATCGAGCCCTCGCAGGGCATCGGCAGGATGACGTCATCCTTCTCAGGCATCGGGTTGAATTGCTTTTCTTCCCAGGCGGCAGCCGACGCGTCGAGCAGATAGCCAAGGCTCAAAGGCAGCAGCAGGGCAAAACGTTTAGAGCTCACGCAGACTCTCCGCAGGTTGGATGCTGGTGGCGCGCACGGCACCAATGACGGCCACGAACGCGGCGACCAGCAGGGACAGAAGCAGAGCCGTGAGGCCATGCGAAAAAGTGATATGGCAAACGAACGTGCCGGTGCTCTGGCTGGCACCCAGTAATTGGTCGAAAACCTGGCTACCAACGAAATAGAACGCCAGCCCGCCGACATAGCCGATCAGGCTGAGCAACAGCGCCTGTAACACCACGAAGCCACCGACGGCCAGACCGCTGAAACCGAGCAGGCGCAGAACCGCGAGGCTCTTGCGTTTGCGGTCGATGTTGGCCAGGAAAGCGCCCACCAGCGAGGCGACACAACCGATCAGGGCAGCCCCGGCGATCACACCGAAGATCAGCCCCAGGACGCGGTTGATGGCCTTGACGTTGTCGATGTCAGCCAGACGGCTGGAGGTCTGGATGTTTTGTTCGTTGAGCCAGCGCTCCAATGGGGCGACACCGTCGATGTTTCTGGCATACAGGCGCGCCCGGGCGTAAAGCGGTTGTAGATTACCCAGCGGTTTGCCCGTCTCGACGCCCAGGTTTGCAATCCGATAGCCATCACGGAATCGCTCCAGGTCCAGCAGCAAGGGCGGAGCGACAAACCCGGCCGCGCGTCCGAAGCGGGCTGCGTCAAGAATCGCCACCACCTTCAGGCTCAGCTCGCCGCGTTCACTAATACCGTCCAGGCGCCGCGCTGCTCGTAACCGCACGCTATCGCCTACCTGCGCTTGCAGGCGTTGGGCAGCGCTGGCACTGAGTATCAGGTCGTTGCCCCGGAGGGCGCTCCGGGCACTGGCAAGCAATGGGTCACCAGCCTGAGTGGGGATTATTTCGGCGTTTTCGACAAAGCGCTGCATACCGATGAACAGGTCTGCCTGAGTGTTGAGCGAACGGGTCTGGCCGATGGCAAATCCGACGTCGGGCTGCAGTTGCAGGCGTTGAATCCAGGCGTCGTCATAGTTACCGCTGCTGAGCATCTTGACTTCGAGGTTGCGCGGATCACGCAGCAGTTCGTCTTGCAACTGGCTAACCACGCCGTGCTTGAGGCCGAACAACAGCAACAGAGGCGCGATCACTGCGACCAGTGACGCGGCGATACAGAATGAGACCTTACGGTCATGCCAGAGGTCTTCGACCGCCAGCCGGGACAGCAGGCGCAGACGCTCAATCCATGGCTTCAAACAGCGTTTCCCCTTCGCGGCTGATGGCGCCCAGACGCGGTAATCCGAAGTTCTTGACCAGTGCCCAGTCATGGGAGACCACCAGCGCGCTCAAACCCAGCGCCGATACCAGGCTCAGCAGCAGTTCGAAAAGACGTGCAGCACTGTGCGGGTCCAGTGCCGCAGTGGGCTCGTCGGCCAGCAGCAGTTGCGGCTCATGTGCGATGGCGCGCACGCAGGCGACCCGCTGACGTTCGCCGATAGACAGCGCCTGGGGCAGCTTGTCGAGTAACGACTCCAGGCGCAGGGCCTGCACGGCATGGTCCACATGGGCGCTGTGTTCGCTCATGCCCAGCAAGCGGCGTGGCAAGCTGATGTTGTCCCGCACTTTGAGAAACGGCAGCAGGCCGCCGTTTTGCAAAACGAAGCCCAGGTGGCGCGAGCGCACCGCTGCCAGCGCCGGTTGATTGTCCGCCGCCAGCATTTGGCCGATATCCAGCCCCTCACGGCCGAGTTGAAAGCGACCCAGTTCCCGTGGTGCCAGCAACAGACCGATGGCTTCGAGCAGTGTGCTTTTGCCGCAACCGCTTTCGCCGGTAATTGCCAGAATCTCTCCGGGCCCGACCTGCAAAAGCGGCAGGCGAACGCGATGAGCCTGTGCACCGTCTCCGCGCTGCACCAGCAGGTCTTGAATATCGAGCATGGTTTTCTCGTTACGGCATCATTTCAAGCGGCACCGGATACACGTTGTCCCGGGCATCGCTGTCCTTGGCCAGTGCAACCCAGCGATCCACATCAGCGTTATAGCGCTGGTAGTGGCGCAGCTTGGTGCTCAGGTTGCGGATGAATTTTTCCTGTGCCAGGCCGTCCCAGCTTTTCCAGGTTTCTTCATCCAGGTTCAGGACTTCACTCTGGTAGGGCAGGTCTTCCAGGTATTCACCCAGCACGCCCATATCCGCCAACTTCGCGTTGCCGTTCTGCTTGAGCTGGTTTGGATCGGCGCCCATGGTGGCGGCCACCGAGCGCAGCCGCTCGAACATTTCAGTGGGTGAAATCAGGCCTTCGTTCGCGGCATCGAGAATCTGCTTCATGACGTCGCTGAGGTCGCTGAGTTGCGATTTGGTGAGCAGCACCCGTACATCGGTGGTCGGGATGTTCTGCTTGATCGGGTCACGATCGGCAATCCATGCCTGGAATACCGGGGGAGCCTGGCTGCCGGTTTTCTCACCCAGATAAGCCAGCTGCATGGCGTGACCGATCAGCGCGGCGTCCTCCAGCATTTTCTGTTCCGCAGGATCGGCCTTGGCGTTGAGCGCGCTGCCGATGGCATCGTCACCCATGTACGCGGCCTTGACCTGGGTAGTAATGGCCGCTGCCAGTGCGTCCACCTTGCGCCCGAACTCGCCCACGTCACCGGCGTTGACCGGGTAGTACAACGATGTGTTGGTGCCGGGATAGGTCGAGAGGTTCTGATACTGCGCTTCGGCCTTACCGTGATCCTTGATCCCGGCCGGGGTTTTCAAGTGCAGCGTGTAGACCGCTACACCGGGGTTGGCCGCTTCCAGGCGTACCTGATCCGCGCTCAAGCCAGTGCTCGACAGTTTGTCGGTGCCCTCCAGAGCGCCAGCATCGGTGATCAACACTACATAACGCGCGCCGAACTGGGTCCAGTCCACCTTGTCGATGCTGTGCATGACACCCGCAAAAGCGTCTTCATCAAAGCTGCTGCTGGAGACCTTGGCTTGTTTGAGGTCGGCAACCTTGCTCAGGAAGTCCGCGCTGTCCTTGACCTGATTAGGGTCCGCATACATTTTGCTGACGTATTCCAGCCCTGGGACGGCCTTGGTGCTGGAGCGAAAGGCGACAAGGCCGAACTTGACCTGTTTGCCCAGGTTTTCCTTCTCGATCTGCTGATAGACCTTGCGAATGGCTTCGCGGGTGCGATCAATGTACGGGTCCATCGAGATGGTCGAGTCGATGACAAACACGACAGCAGCGCTGAACTCCTTCAACTGGCTGGCGGCATTGGCAGTACTACCTGCAGCGCCCGTTGCGCCCGGATTGACGGTGCCCGCTTGCGTGGTGGCACTGTCGGCCTTGCTCACGGAGGCAACGTTGAGAATGCGCGTGCGAAAGCCTTCCTCGGTCATCACTTCTTCGCCGCTCAATATCGGCAGCAAGTAAAACTGCTTCTGCAGATCGACAAAGTACTCAGGCTCCTGGGCAAGTACGCCGGGAGCGAGGGTGCCTTGTTTGAGTTTGGCGCGCAGCGGAGCGATTTTGCTCACCGGGTCTGGCGCATCAAGGATGCCTTCCAGTGCACTGCGCTCCTTGAAGAACAGCAGGCGGTCGCGGTTGGCCGGGTTGGTGAAGGCCAGGGTCAGCTGCATCTTCCAGTCCACGGTGCAGGCCGCAGGTAACCAGCCGGTGGTTTTGCCAAAGCTGTCCGGGCCGACTTTCAGCCATTCGGCGCTGCCTGCCTGGGCCCGCTCGTAGACGTAGAACCGGCTGAAGGCGGGCTGTGGCGCGCCTGCCGTACCTCCGGCAGCCGTGCTCAGCTGGCAGCCGGGCGTGGTCAGTACGCGCTGGAACAGTGTCTTTTTGCCGGCCTGGATCAGCGGTTTTTCGTCGGCATGGGCCAGTGGCCCGACGCACAATGCCAGGAGGGTTGCAGCGCTGAGCAAACGTCGACCGACACTCACGGTTTCAACTCCTCAAAACGCTGCCTGGCTTCAGCGTTATCTGGTTCATGGCTCAGGATCGTTTCGTACCAATAGGCTGCGGTGGCTTTGTCCGGTTCGGTGAAGCAAGCATTGGCCTGATGGTATTTGGGGTCGTATTCGTGGGCGTAGGCGGTGGCAATCAACACATCGCCAGCTTGAGAACGGTTGGCGTACAGACGCTGGGCCACGCCGCAGTGGTTACTGGCCTTGGCGGTCTCGATGATCTTCAACAGCTCGGCACTGGCCGGGGCCTGCTTGATGCACGTTTGGACAAACGCCAGTTCCGGTTCGCTGGTCATGCTTTCCAGTGTGCAGGCGCCGGCAGCAACCGACGCCGCGGGCTCGACCTTGGGAGCCGGCGCTGGCGTGGCAATGGGTGCGTCAGGCTTTTTGGACAGGAAAAACCAGGCGGCGACTGCGAGTGCGATCAACACCAACAGGCCGACGATCAATGGGATCAGCAGGCTTTTCTTCCTGGCGGGAACCGGTGCTGGCAACACCGCGGGCTCTACTTTGACAGGTTCCGGTACGGGCTCCGGTTCAGGCTGGGCAGTAACCGGTTCAGGCAGGACCAACTCCGGCACGTCAGGAATTTCCAGGGACGAGACCGGTACCGTTGGCGTCGCCAGATTGGCGCTGCCGTAAATGGCACGGGTTTCGCCTTCTGCCGTCGATGGCATCAGGCCTGCACCTGGCTTGACCACGCCTTTGTCGCTGTAGCCGAGGCTTTGTTCGCGCAGTTCGATCTGAAAGTTGGAGCTGCCGCTGCCTTCCAGCAATGGGTCCACGACTTCCGGGCCGATAAGCGTTTCCAGAGCCTCGCCGCTGGCACCTTCGCTGAAATGCGGCACCTTGAACCAGAAGGGGTTATTGCTCCAGGCTTTATGGTCCTGGAGGTAGTAACCGTCCTGATTACGCTGGATGGAAAACTCCAGCCGTTCATGGGCGCCTTGCCATTTTTTCACGGTCAGGCACGCCTGGCCGGGTACGCTGGGTTCTAACGCAAGCAGGTCAACTCGAATCGGCATTGCTTATCTCGCTTCGAAAGCGGCGAGGACATGGCCCAGCCGTTCGTTCTGTTCTGGGGTGATTTCCCGGCCTGCGCCGTGGCCTGCGTTACTCATCGTGATCAGCGCCACCCCGGATAACCAATCGGCCAGGAACTGCTTGGCCTGGTTGGCCGGTTGTGGCGGCAGTACTGGCAACGCTTTCTTTGCCACGTCCTGGTAGAACGAGAACAAATGGTCCTTGCTGCCGAGCAGGCTCTTGGGACGCTGATCACGGGGTGTCTGGATGAAACCGAACCAGGACACGAAATCGCGCAGCACCAACTGCACTTCCAGCACCTGGCGCTCTACCAGTTGATCGCGACGGGCACCACTCTGGGCGCGTTTGAGTACCGCCCGACTCAACTGTGCGAGCAAGTCCTGGCGGTAACCGGCGGTGATCAACTCATCGACCACTGCTTCGACCACCTTTTTATCCAGGCCCAGCAAATTCAGCAGATTCTGCCGGTTGGCCAAATCGCGCAGGTGAGCGATCCAGGCTTTGAATACGGCCTTGGCGAAGCGATGTTCGTTGCTTTGCAGTTCGGGGGCCGCACTGTTCGTCAGCGGCGCGGGAGCATTGTCGCCGTTGCCCAGCTCGCTGCCGAAGTCACCAAAATCAAAGCCGCCGCTGTTGCCGTAGAGGCTTACCGGTGCCGGTGTTTTTTCCTCACTGTCGCTTTCAGTGGTTTGGCCTTCATCTTCGTAGGCACCGCTGAGGTACAGATCGCGTACGCCGTCGCTGGGCAATTGCAGATGATTGATCAGCTCGCCGAGCACAGCCGGGTGCTTGCCAAGCTGCGACACGATCATCTGCGCCTGGGCCCGCTTGGCTGCAACGGCACCGTCACCGTCGCTTTGATACCAACTGCTCAAGCCATGGGTAGTCAGGTCGTTCAGGCATTCACTCAGTTGCTCGTGGATGCGCTGCAACTTGAACTCGGTGTTGGCGACGCCATTGAGGCTTTGGCTAAAGCGCTTTATGCCGCCATCGTTGAGCTGCAACAAAGAGTTCCAGGCGTCAACGGGCCGGTTAATGTGCTTTGAGACCAGGCTGTTGGCGGCAAAAGTAGTGCCGAGTTTTGCCAACTGATCACGGGTTGACTCGACGATGCGCAGCTCTTCGCGAGGGGTGCTGTTGGAGACCTCGATGAAGGGCGTCGCCATGCGGGGCTTACGCACCAGGTAGGTGTTGTTGAAAGGCTTGCCTGCCCAATCGGTCATCCAGCTGAAACCGCCGAAACGCTCGATCATCGTCAGCTTGATCATGCCTTCCCATGATGCATCCAGCAGGCTGTCAGGCGTGTCCAAAGCTCCTGAAATACGTTTGTCGAGCATGGTCAGCGCCCAGATCAACCCTGTATTGCGCTTGCCGCGTTCAGTTGCGTCCAGGCCCTGGGTTTTTTCGATCCAGCGGGTCAGCACAGGGCCGACTTCGCTGACATCACTCTGTTTGTCCGAGGCCGTGCACACCACCAGTGCGTTCATTTCCTGGAAGTCGGTGTAACGCTCGAACAGGTACGCAACCTTGCCGCGCAGCAGTAACTGTGAAACGTCGCTGCCTGCACCGCTGGTCGTCGTTTCGGTAATACCGAGCAGTTTCAAGCGACCTCGGTAACCGGGAAAGTCCAGAACGTCGACGTGATTGATGACCTCGTCCTGAGGCTCTTCGGTCAGGGCGAACGTCATTTCGGTGGTCAGTGCGGCCAGTTGGGCCACGGTGATCGAAACGCTGGCACCGAGCTGCCCGTCGCGCTGTGGGCGCACGTCGATGGAATGATCGGCACTGGTATCGAAGCGACCCAGAATATCGACGTTCATGATGCTGTCGCGCTGGCTGTAGCCATTCCCCTCGGGGCTGACCAATGCGCTGAGCGGAGCGAATACGGTGCTGGAATGACCCAGTTTATGCAGCGCGCCACTGAGCTTTTCATAGACGCGGGTCAACGCCGGTTGCTCGCCCCACAGAATCGAAAACAGTTCAGCGCGTTGCTGAATGCTCAAGCGTGGCGCGATACGTAGCGCATGGGGCCAATACAGGTGCTGCAGTTTTTTTACCGAGCCTTTGAATCCATCGTTCAGGTAATCCCAGAGCGACACCACATCGTCGGCGTTGACCCCCGCGATTTCGGCGCCCGTGCCCTGACCCTCGACGGATTTGAGAATGCGCGCAATCCGGGCTTCATCAATCTCGTATTCGACCCGTTCCTGGTCGAAGTCCTTGAACCAGGCATTGGCGAGAATCTTGGCGATCTCGATTTCGCTGAACAGCTTGAGCTCTACCGGGAAGGCGTCGTCCGGGCTTTTCTGTGCCCGGCGGCTGAAGCGGGTAACCAGTCCCGTTGCCTCCTTGCCCCCACCCACCGGGTTGATGTGGTCGATGAAGTTCAGGGGCGCGCCGCCAAAGTTGGTCTTGAGCTGACCCTCCTTGTCCGCCGCCAACGCGGAAATCAGGTACGACTTGCCTGCCTGCGACAGACCGAAAAAACCAATGGTCATGGGTGTCAATGCTACGCGACCCAGGCTTTTGGCCAGGTTACGGGCGCGGTGCAGGCGCAGGTTCAGGTTGTCTGCTTCGCTGTCCAGGCGCGGAGCATTGCCGCGCGTGTTGCCGATCCAGTCCAGCGCCTGACCGGCACCTTCATGAACAGCGGCCCAGTTCGCCGCGAGCTGGGTTTGTTCCGGGGTCAAGTCGCTCATTTGCGTTTCACGCTTCCGCTGTCCAGCCAATACTTGGTCTCGCTCAGGCCTGCGTCGAGCATGGTGTTGAGTTCCAGCTCCAGATCACTGCGCGGGTTGAAGGTGACGTTTCTGCTATTGGATTCGATGCCCGCCACGACGAGCCGATCGCTGGGCAGCCCCTGCTTTTTGGTGTGCCTGTCTGGCGGCTTGACGGCAAAACGTACCTTGAGCAGCGGCGCAGCATTTTCCTCACCGATGGCTCTGGAAAACTTGTCGCGCCCGGCAGGGGTGAAGCGCAGCGTGTACAGCGGCGATGCTGCCCAGCGATCAGCTGCCAGTTGCCGGAAGCCCAGGCGCAGGTCGCCACGCATCTCCAGTTGTGGCGAGTCGGCATCGTCGCCGGTGCCCACTAGCGGCAGTTCGATCTTGCCCTCTTCGGACACGACAAGGTCGCGGTACAGCACATCGGCGTCCTTGATCACGTTAGCCAGGTCGATCACGCCGATATGCTTGACCGTCGAGTACGGTTTGAGCGCCGAAGAGCGGAAATAGAAATTTGGAACGCTGTGATTGGCACACAACAGGCACAGCATTGCACCCACTGAGGCGGTGCTTTTCGGGTCATCGATCAGGCCGCTCTTGTGGAACGGGTACCAGCCCCCGGTGCGATAGTTCTGCAACGGCAGGATGCGCCCCGGTGGCAGCGGCAGCATCTTGCGAATGAAGGCCTGCACACCCGGCAGGCGCGAAGGGCGCCCGGTCAGCAACAGCACGTCGCATGGGTAATGGAAGATCACTTCGCAAAGCGCACCCAGGATCTTGGTGATGTTGATCTGATCATTGAGGAACGCGGCATGGAGCTTCTGCAGGTCAAAGCTGATCGGTGCCTGGAACAGGTCGAAAGCGCTTTGCCCGCCAACGTCGCGCCTTACCGCAGCGTTTACGTACTCGAGCACGGTCTGGCTGATCGCCCCTTCGCCAAGCAGTTCCCGATAAGTGTGGGTCGAGACGTCTACCGGCACTTCCGGGTCGTATTGCTCATAGGCCTTGAGCAGCGCCAGACCCAGAGGCGTGAAGACTTGCAGGTTCAATTGCTGACGCAGAATCATGTCCTGCGCACTGACGGATTCGTCACCGCACAGGCGCGACATCAAGGACGCCGGAGCGCGAACACCTGCGTTCTGCAGGGCTTTTTCAAAGCTGGGCAGCACAAAGTCCTGGATGACGTCGAGCAAAATGTCATCGCCTGCGACTTTGAATCCGTCACGGAAACGCTGCTCAGGCACGATGTGTACGTTACTGCCGCTGCCCGTATTGCCAGCACGGTCCAGGTGATAGTCGGTAATCACAAGGTCGGTGGTACCGCCGCCGATATCGATGGTCGCCAATGTGATGCGCTCGCGCTCGGTTTTGTCCGGGCGGGCGATGGTGGCGAAGAACTCTTCCGGGTGCCCGGCGAAATTTTCGTTGACCTCTGTGTACAGGTAGACCAACTGGCCGCAGGACGCTTCGTCCCATTCCACACGAATGCTCGGGATAGGCGTACGTGCCTGGGTGTCCTCACCGTGGGGATCTTCTTCGCCGGTGTGCCAGCCCAGGCTTTTCCATACCAGGCCAATGGCTTGCAGCAAGCGTTCGTTGAGAATGCTGCGCTCGGCCTGGGGCATGCCCGGCGGCACGGTCAGCGTAATGCTGTTGAGCTGGCGCGGAACGCGGGTGTGGCCCTGACGCGAGCGCTGCGCCGGGCTGTTGATCTGTGACAACGCCTGGGCCAGCACCTCGGCGAGCATGAATGTCATCAACGAACTGCGTGAATAACGCGGCATGAACACCGGCAAACGGTCATCTTCTTCGAGGCTGTACAGCGCTTCGCCGGTTTCGTTGATCAGGTGCGAAAACGGTGCGGCCGTGGCGTAGGGCTCGTTGTCGGTCTTGATGTACGAGCAGTTGAAGCGCCAGCCATGACCATAGGCGTTTTCATCCCACAGGTAACGCTTGGGGCTCGAAAGCCCGGTCGAACCTTCAGTGCCGCGACGACGGCTGGCCAGACGACCCGCTTCGCTGCCCACGCGGGCAATGGTCGCCCACTGGAATGCGTCGTGACGACCACTTTTGACCGAGCAATGGTCCTTGCCGAAATACGCCTGGGAAAACTCGACGCGACTCTCGAACGGCTGGTTGTAGGTGTGCTCGGGTGTGATCAGGTCACGCAGTTCCAGCACATAGTTCTGCTTGAGCCCCGAACCTGCCTGACCATGGTTTTCGATCAGAATCCCGCACGTGCGAGAGTTGCCGACGTCCAGCACCAGATCCACCGGGATCGGTTTGACCAGGCCGTTACTGTCGTTGGCGACGACTTTGATTTCCGGGATCTCGACCTTGGGCTTGGCATCGGTCTGCTGCATGACCGACGGTCGATCCAGCAAACTCAGCACATTGAGGTAATGCGCCAGGTGATGGTTGGCACGGATCTCGATGTCCAGCTCCTCGCGGGAGCGGTGGGCGTTGCCTTCGTTAAAGACTTCCAGCAGCCACTCATTGACCCAGCTCTGCGCCAGGAACCAGCGGGTTTCACGTGCTTTGCTTGCCAGCTTGAAGGAGACGCCGGAACTGATGTCTTCTTCGTTCGGTGCCAGATAGGCCGTGCCGTCACGCTTGGGCATCACACGGCTGTCGAAGGCCATGGTCAAGCGGTGGCTGTTGCCGTCAATGTCCGGTGTCGCCAGCTTGACCAGTCTCATGCGGGCCCAGTTGCTCGGGCCTTCGTCGAAGCGATGCGGCGGCATAAAGCGAAAGAACGGGATCGGCAGCCACAGGCCATCAAGCAGCTCCAGGCTGCTGCGCATGTCGATACTGAACACGGGTTTGGCTTTCTCGATCTTCTCCGGCTCAGGCTCGTAGAAGTAGAAATCTTTTTCCTCGTTGTACAGCAAGCGGCAAATCAGCCCGCTGATCATGGGCGCAAATTCGCCTGCCGGTTCTTTGCGCGGGTCCAGGCGCAGGGCGAAATCCATGAACTGGATGCCCGTGTCGCTGACCAGGGTAACGGTGTCTTCGAACTGCGTGACTTCAGGCAACATGTCGGGTTCTTCCAGTCTTATTCGCCCGTCTGCCGCATCGACAAGGGGAATTGCTCGTTTCCATAACCGCCAGTGCAGTCCGCAACGCTTTGCGCACCCTTAAGGCAATTGATCTTGGGCATGTCGTAATTGCTGCCGTCGGCACAAGCGGCCTGGCCGTTGCTGTCGATGGACAGGCTGCCGTTCTTCATGGCGGCGGTGACGGGGCCTGAACAGCTAATGCCGTTGGCCTGGCGCACCGTGACGTCACCTTTGCCGTCCTTGAACTGATATTCCAGACGCAGCGGTTTACCGGTCCGCTTGTCCTGAATACCTGCGCCTGCGCGGTAGTGGCCGTTGAGAAAGTCCGCCACACCCTCTTGGGCGTCAGGCGGAATGCTCAGTGGTGCGGGCGGCTTTGGATTCCCGGGCGCAGGTGCAGACTCCGGTTCAGGCGGTGCGGCAGCCGGTTCTGGTGCTTGAGGCTTTTCAGCGGCAGGTGCCGACGGCGTACTGGCTGGCTCGGGTTCGGCTTCAGTTTGCGAAGGCACTGCGGCAACCGGATTTTCCGATCTGCCTGTTCCCGGTCCGACAGCGCTATTCAGACCCGTGGCATTGCCCGCGGCCACGCTCGGCAGGTTGAGGTTGGGAGCATTGGGCAGCTCGGCGGACGGCAATCCAGGTAACGTGACGTTTGGTGCGCAACTGCGCAGGCCCAAAAGGAGCAACAGCAACAAAAGCAGAAGCAGCGGTAACAGCCACCACCAGCGCCGCCACCACGGCTGACGCACCCTCAAGGGTTCTGGCGGCGTAAAAACGGGAGGAGCGACCTGAGGAGGTAACGCCTGACTCAGTGGTTCTGCCTGTGGATAAAGGCAGTGCAGTGGTTCCAGGCTGCGGTCGGCATCGGCATGTTCAAAACCCCAGAACGTGAGGACCGGCTTGCCGTTGACCAGATAAACGAAGTTTTCATCGGGGAAGTGGATGACGCGCTTGAGCAATTTGCCGAACACGGCCTTGTCGCCCTGTTGCTCGGCGGGATCAGCACCGAGAAAGCGGTTGCTCAGCTCTTCGAGGGCGGTTTTGAGTGCTTCAAGCTGGACACGAGCGGGGGCACGCTCCTCTTCAGTCGCAGCGCTCCAGGGGATGACGTCCCCTTCGATACCGCTGTACCAATCGATCTTGTTGCCCAACTCATCACTTTGCGGGATCGCCAGGTGATCGACCATCTGGGGGTGCTTGCGTCGAATCGCTTCGCGCAGTTGCAATGCGGCCCGATAAACCGGCTGGCCTGTTTCCCCGAGCGCAGTGAAAGCTTCGCTTTTGTCACTGCGTAATAGTGCGCCTCGCATCCTTGCTTAATCCCTTAAGTACAACAGCATCGATCCAGACATCTGCGGTATTACAAAAACCGCCCGGACAGTACTGGCAAAGTGCTGTCGTCGTCAATCGAGTTGTCTACCTCGGGAGATTCCGTGCTCGGCAATCACCTGTGCCGTTGGCGCTCCCACAGGGTTCGTATGGATCCCGGGGAGCGTGCTTTTACAACGTCTTCATCCCCGGCAACCCCCACGCCTTGAGCGGGAAGTCGGCCAGGGATTCAAGCAGCAGGTCGGCGTGTTCGTATTGCTCGGCCGGCATGTGTGAATCCGGTACGGCGACGGCGAACATGCCTGCTGCTTTCGCAGCGGTCACGCCGAAAGGTGAGTCTTCGAACACCAGGCAGTCTTTCGGGTCGACACCCAGGCGACGTGCCGCTACCAGGAAGATATCCGGCGCAGGCTTGGCCGCGCCGACTTCCGGGTCGTCTGCGGTCACGATGGTGTCGAACAGCTCGAACCAGGCGCGATGGTGAGTGGTCTTGGCGTGGAAGTAATGCACCGACGAGCTGGTGCCCACCGCGATAGGAATGTTGTGCGCGGCCAGATGCTGCACCAGCGCCTGTGCGCCAGGCATGGCCACGGCGAACGGGAAGCGCTCGTCGAGCATCGGTGCACGCATGGTCAGGAATTCATCGACTGAAATCGGCAGTTCCAGCGCCTGGATGATATAGGCGGAAAAATCCCGAGCGCCGCGACCGATGGTGTGTTGCTTGACGTCCCAATCGAATGAGCGGCCGTAGCGGCCCGCGATCAGATCAGTGACTTCGGTGTAGATCCCCTCGGTGTCCAGCAGCAAGCCGTCCATATCGAAAATCACGGCCTTGATAGGGCCCCGTTGGTTTTGCTCTGCACTCATCGGATCGAACCCTGTCGTCAAATTCATCGTCAGCCTAACGGTTCAACCAAGACCGTGGCCACCTGCCGATCATGCCCGACTGCTGACCCTAAAGGGAACGAACCTCTGCTTTGCCTATCCGAAAGGATAGTTTTGAGCGGCCACGCTGGGCGCTCGCAAGCCACGAATGATAATCTCGCCGAACTTTCGGCAGTGCGCCGCGCTGTCTCGGCCTCAACCCTGGCCGGTTCAGGGAAGACACCCCCTATCAACAGAATGGATATCGTCGAGTCGACACATGAATAAACCAGCAAGCATCGCAGTAGGCGTCATCGTTGTCGCAGGCGTACTCGCCACCGCCGGGGCCTGGTACACAGGCACCCGGCTCGAAGGCGTACTGCGCACCTCGATCCAGGATGCGAACACGCAGATTCAAACGTCACTCGCGGGCTCCGATGCCTCCATGAGCGTTGAACTGGTGTCGCTGGATCGTCACTTGTTCACCAGTACCGCGCATTACCGCGTGGACGTCCAGAGCAAGGATCTGGCGAACAACGACAAGGTCGAGTTTCTGGTCGTCGACAACATCGAACACGGCCCGCTGCCATGGTCGCGCTTGAAGTCCTTGAAGCTGCTGCCGGTAATGGCCACCAGCAACTACGAGCTGGAAAAAAGCCCTTCTTCTGAAAAATGGTTTGCCATGACCAAGGGCGTCACGCCGCTCAAGGGCCACGTCAGCCTGGGTTATGACCGCGCAACCCAGGGCACTCTGGAGTTGCAGCCACTGGATTTTGAAGACAAGGACGGCGCGTTCAAATTCTCCGGCCTGAATGTGGAAGTCGACGCCAGCGCCGACGCCGAAAAAATCAAGGCCACCGGTAACCTGGACAATCTGCAACTGCATGTCGTTTCGCAAGAAGGGCCAGTGAACCTGGAAATCAAAGGCATGACCTTTGACAGCGGCGGCACCAAGGGCAAGTCCGGCTTCTATCTGGGCCACAGCGACGTCAAGTTCGACAACGTCCTGCTGCAAGTCGTGGGCAAGCCAGCGCTGCAGTTCAAGAACTTCGTCAACACCAACCTGGCGCAGGAAGAGGGCGGCAATCTGGCGGCGCAGTCCAACTACAACGTCGGCATGATGAGTTACGACGGCAAGGACGTCGGCGCACTGGAGATGGGTTTGAAGTTCAACAACTTCGACGTGGTCTCAACCCGCGCGCTGTACGAACTGCTGCAGACCACGATCTTGCCTCAGCAACAGGCTGCGGCCCAGGCGGGCGTGCCTTTCAAACCGAAGTTGAGCCCGGCTGAGCAGGCCGTGTTCGAAAGCCAGAGTATCAAGCTGCTGGCCGCCCGACCGCATATCGAGCTTGAAAAGCTTGCCCTGAGAACTGCAAACGGTGAAAGCACTTTCAGCCTCGCGGTGGACCTGGCCAACCCGGGTTCTCTCGATCTGCCAGCACCTGACCTGTGGAAAAAGATCCTGGGCCAACTGGACGCCAAGTTGCAGCTTTCCAAACCGATGATCAGCGACCTCGCGACCTTGCAGGCCACCCTGGCAGGCCAGACCGACGCGCAAGTCATCGCTCAGCAGTCCAAGGACGCGAGCGATACCGTTGGTGGCATGGCCGTGATGTTGCAACTGGCAAAAATCGAAGGCGACAACATCGTCTCCAACCTGCACTACGCCAACGACATCGTTGATTTCAACGACCAGAAAATGACTACGCAGCAATTTATCGCGCTGATCATGGGCAAGGTTGGCGGCCTCACAGGGCAGTAATTATTCACACCTGGCCCTGAAGGTTGACGCCTGACGGGCCCCGTTCAATCACCACAGCCATCTCAAGGACATTGCATGAAGCTCTACTTCGCCCCCAACGCCTGCTCCCTTGCTCCGCATATCGTGCTGCGGGAAATCGGTCTTACGTTTGAGCTGGTGAGAGTGAACAACAAGACCAAGGCCACTTCCGAAGGCGGGAACTTCCTGGAAGTGAACCCCAAGGGTTATGTCGCCGCGCTGGCGCTCGATAACGGCCAGGTGCTGACCGAAGGCACCGCCATCCTGCAATACCTGGCGGACCTGGATCCCGAGCACAAGCTGGCGCCTGTCAATGGCAGTTGGGAACGTGTGCGTTTGCAGGAGTGGTTGAACTTCTTGACGTCCGAAATCCATGCGGGCTGCTCGCCACTGTTCAGCAGCGATATCCCGGATGACATCAAGGCGATCTTCAAGCAGAAGCTGTTCAAGCGCTTCGAGTATCTGGTCAACACGCTCAAAGCTCAGGATTATCTGCTGGGTGCGCAGTTCTCGGTGGCAGACGCCTACCTGTTCACCATCCTGACGTGGACACCTGCGCTGGGTATCGAGCTCAAGGACTGGCCAGTGCTGGACGCCTTCGTGCAGCGCATTGCGGCACGTCCAACAGTGCAGGCCGCCCGTGCTGCCGAAGCGGCGACAGTGCCGGTCGCCTGACCCGTTGGAGCGAGGCTTGCCCGCGAAGGCGTCCGTTCAGCGACATCGTAGTTAGCTGACGTACTGCATTCGCGGGCAGGTGGATCGCCCCCACAAACAACTAAGCGGCTATCGAGCTACAGGCCGCGCCTGGGCAAACCACTTGGGGGCCACGTAGCGCAGGCTATGAGTCATCTGCTTTTCCACCATCTGCTCGATAAAACCGTGGCTGTTGCCATCGCTGGTATCGATGACGAACTCGGGGCTGAGCGGCGCTTCATACGGGCTGTCGATACCGGTGAAGTTGGTGATTCGGCCTTCCTTCACCAGGCGATACAAGCCTTTGGCATCACGGCGCGCACATTCTTCAAGCGGCGTGCTGACATGTACTTCGATGAACTCGCCTTCGGCAAAGTGCTGCCGGGCGGCATCGCGATCAGCCCGAAAAGGTGAGATCGCGGACACGATCACAATCAACCCTGCATCGACCATCAACTTGGCTACTTCGGCAATGCGACGCACGTTCTCGTGGCGATCTTCATCGCTCATGCCCAGCCCCTGGCAAAGGCCCTGACGCAGCCGGTCGCCGTCCAGCAGGTAGCTGTGCAAGCCGCTTTGCTGCAACGCCTGATCCAGTCGGTTGCCCAGCGTCGACTTGCCCGCACCTGACAGCCCGGTAAACCAGATACAGCAGGCCCGCTGGTGTTTCATGTCTTCACGCTGGGTTTGATCCACGATCAAATCAGGCGCCATGAGCACCTGACGAGGCTGGCTCAGCGGCTCAGTCGTAAGCGAATAACTCGTAGTCACGGGCGTATACCTCGCGGATCCTGCGCCGAGTGGCAGCAGTGAAATTGTTGTTGGGAACGTCTTCCGGGCCAGACGAACGATTGCGGTGCTGCAAGTCGACTTTGACGTGCAGGTGAGTGCACAGCTGCTGGAAGTCCGCGATGAGGTTTTCCTGCCGACCGATAAAGTCGACATCAATCAGCCCCATGGCGTTTTGCAGAAAGTAATGCTGCGGCGCAAAGTGAATCTGTCGCGTCATGTTGTCGGGGGTTAGCCAGTTATCAATGAACGCATCGAAGTTATTGAATTTACTGACCAGCGCATAGGCGGCGGCATCCCGCGCCGGGCTGCTGTTTTGCAGCAAGTAGTTGTACGCCGACCACGCCCTTTGGAGGGGGTCACGAACAAAACCAAACTTGAAGTATTCCTTGTAGCGTTCGTTGTACTGCTTCTCATACCAGTAAAGTGGCATATGGCCAGTCGGGAACTCGCCAAAAAGCGACATCGCCACGCTGCTGCCCGCGCATTTGGGCACGTGGATGAAGATGCACTCCATCTCGTCGAACACGGTGGGGAACTGGTTTCGGCCTGACAGCGTCTTGTTGACGACCTGACGATCAACCACGCACAGTCGCTCAAGCAACAACTCGCGCTGCACCTTTGGAATCAACTTCCAAAATAAGCGGTTCATAAGCGGTGGCCTGTAAACGGATTCATTAGAAAGCGAGAATACAGGCTGCAATCCGTTGAAAACGGGTCTTTGCATAAAATTTACGTTAGAAATGGCATAGCCAAGTCAATGTAAATTTATTGTCAGGAAGTTGAACGAAAATCTTCATGTTGGCGAATATTAAACTTCGTCAGTTGACGAATTTTTCACCCAATTATCAGAAAACTCTGACTTGTTAGTCACTTCGGGACCATTCCGGGGGTTTGCATTGAGAGTGCAGCTTCGCACGCTGCGCGTCATAGGTTACCCGGGCCGCTACTTTTCTGCGGGCAACAAAAAACCCGCCGAAGCGGGTTTTTTCAAGACCATTCCAACATCCTGTCGGTAGCTCTCCGAGCCATGGCCGATCGTCCCTGATCCTGAGCGCTCCCTGCGCTGCAGTTGATGGATCCAATGTTACGGATGTGCGCTGAAGGAACATAGAGCGAATCGTCGCAACCTCGTGTAAGCCTTTCGCTATACCTCTGTGGTTTGAGTCCTACAAAAATCGCGATGTAGCCTGTAACCCCCGCGTTCCAGCGAGCAAGTGCTACAGTCGGCGTTTTTCCTCACGAGGTAACCCCATGCGCATGCTCATAGCGGCCATCACCCTTGGATTGTTGGCTGGATGCATGTCATCGAACGTCAACCAGGCACAATCCGCAGGTCCGTACAAAACCTTCGTCTCACAAAAGCCCGCGCAGATCGTCGCCGAATGCGTCGAATTCACCTGGCAAGACGAAAAACTGTTCGGCAACGTCGCCGAAGCCTGGCTGCACAAGGACAACAAAGGCGGCTTCCGGGTCTACACCCGAGATTCCGAACACTTCGTTGACGTGATCGACGCCACAGGGGGCGCCCAGGTGAGCTATTACGTCGTGAGCCGCGATGCCATGGCCCAGCGCCGGTTGAGCGTTGTGGCGACGTGCCTTTGATTGTGGAGTGAGGCCATTGCATCGCGACTTATGTATGCCTATAGGCATACAGGTTGGTTGTAGATGTGTGCCTACATGAAGCATCAGCAACCCCCGTTCGCTGATTTTGCAGCGACGGCGCGAGCTATAGGTGCGATGGGTTGGGTGGTGCAAGATTCGTGGGGAACCCGGTCGCTCCAACAGAGTTCATGCAAACACCAAAAACAACAAAGCCCGCACATGGCGGGCTTTGTCTTTAACAGCATCTGGTGCACCAGGCGGGATTCGAACCCACGACCCCTGCCTTCGGAGGGCAGTACTCTATCCAGCTGAGCTACTGGTGCAATGCGGGCGCCATGATACTCATCCGGGGGGCGGGCGTCCATGCTGACGATCAGGTGTTGTCGATTTTGCACGTATCGGTATGTGTCCGTGACGTTGATCCGAAAACACGCCGTATTTGATCGGTTTCGTTAATTTTTTCGAACAGACTATTGTCCTTTACCTGCGTTGTCCCTAGGATTCGTTTGAGATTTCAAACGCTCCTCCCCGGTTGTTCTGCATCTTTTGTGATCTGTGTGATGCGGGCCGGTGAATGTTTTCCTGACGGCAGCCTCGACCGAGGCGCCTTTGAACAATCTATAAAATTCGCTCCGCCGCTGTGCGGTGCTGTTTAGGAGGCCGACATGCAGCTTAAAGATTCCTCGTTGTTCCGCCAGCAAGCCTATATCGACGGCGTGTGGCTGGACGCTGACAACGGTCAGACCATCAAGGTCAACAACCCGGCTACCAACGAAATCATCGGGACTGTGCCAAAAATGGGCGCAGCTGAAACCCGTCGCGCCATCGAGGCCGCAGACAAGGCGCTGCCGGCCTGGCGTGCACTGACCGCCAAAGAGCGTTCGAACAAGCTGCGTCGCTGGTTCGAACTGCTGATCGAGAACCAGGACGACCTCGGTCGCTTGATGACCCTCGAGCAGGGCAAGCCACTGGCCGAAGCCAAGGGCGAGATCGTTTACGCCGCTTCCTTTATTGAGTGGTTCGCTGAAGAAGCCAAGCGCGTCTATGGCGACGTGATCCCGGGTCATCAGCCAGACAAGCGTCTGATCGTGATCAAGCAGCCCATCGGCGTTACTGCCGCGATCACGCCGTGGAACTTCCCGGCGGCGATGATCACCCGTAAAGCAGGCCCGGCGCTGGCTGCCGGTTGCACCATGGTGATCAAACCTGCCTCGCAGACGCCGTTCTCGGCCTTGGCACTGGTTGAGCTGGCGCACCGCGCAGGCATCCCGAAAGGCGTATTGAGCGTTGTCACCGGCAGCGCTGGCGACATCGGTGGCGAGCTGACCGGCAACCCGATCGTGCGCAAGCTGTCGTTCACCGGTTCGACCGAAATCGGTCGTCAACTGATGGCCGAATGCGCCAAGGACATCAAGAAAGTCTCCCTGGAACTGGGCGGCAACGCGCCGTTCATCGTGTTCGACGACGCAGACCTGGATAAGGCCGTCGAAGGCGCCATCGTTTCCAAGTACCGCAACAATGGCCAGACGTGCGTGTGCGCTAACCGTCTGTACGTACAGGACTCGGTCTACGACGCGTTCGCCGAGAAGCTGAAAGTCGCGGTCGCCAAGCTCAAGGTCGGCAACGGTCTGGAAGACGGCACCACCACCGGCCCGCTGATCGACGAAAAAGCCGTGGCCAAGGTCAAGGAACACATCGCCGACGCCATCAGCAAGGGCGCGACCGTGTTCTCCGGTGGCAAGAGCCTGGAAGGCAACTTCTTCGAGCCAACCATCCTGACCAACGTGTCGAAAGACGCCGCCGTCGCCAAGGAAGAAACGTTCGGCCCATTGGCGCCGCTGTTCCGCTTCAAAGACGAAGCAGAAGTAATCGCCATGGCGAACGACACCGAATTCGGCCTGGCGTCGTACTTCTATGCCCGCGACATGAGCCGCGTGTTCCGTGTTTCCGAAGCGCTGGAATACGGCATGGTCGGCGTCAATACCGGGCTGATCTCTAACGAAGTCGCGCCATTTGGCGGCATCAAGGCGTCGGGCCTGGGCCGTGAAGGTTCCAAGTACGGCATCGAAGACTACCTGGAAATCAAATACCTGTGCCTGAGCGTCTGATCGCCCGGTAATCAATACCGCAACACGCAACACCCTTCGGTAGCCGGTAAGTTGCAGCAGTCGATCATCGTATGCTGCTGCAACTGCCCACCGGCTGCTTAATCCTTGAACCACGCCGACCGATGAGCGGCGAATGAGGACATCCATGAGCAAGACTAACGAATCCCTGATGCAACGCCGCCACGCCGCTGTCCCGCGCGGTGTTGGTCAGATCCACCCGATCTTCGCCGCTTCGGCCAAGAACGCCACCGTGACTGACGTCGAAGGTCGTGAGTTCATCGACTTCGCGGGCGGCATCGCGGTACTGAACACCGGTCACCTGCACCCGAAAATCATTGCTGCCGTGCAAGAGCAACTGACCAAACTGACCCACACTTGCTTCCAGGTACTGGCCTACGAGCCTTACGTGGAGCTGTGCGAAAAGGTCAACGCCAAGGTGCCAGGCGATTTCGCCAAGAAAACCCTGCTGGTGACCACTGGTTCCGAAGCGGTGGAAAACGCCGTCAAGATCGCTCGCGCTGCCACTGGCCGTGCTGGCGTGATCGCTTTCACCGGCGCCTACCACGGTCGCACCATGATGACCCTGGGCCTGACCGGTAAAGTCGTACCTTACTCGGCCGGCATGGGCCTGATGCCAGGCGGTATCTTCCGCGCGCTGTACCCTTGCGAACTGCACGGCGTCAGCGTTGATGATTCCATCGCCAGCATCGAGCGTATTTTCAAGAACGACGCCGAGCCACGTGACATCGCCGCAATCATCATCGAGCCGGTACAGGGCGAAGGTGGTTTCTACGTTGCGCCGAAGGAATTCATGCTGCGTCTGCGCGCTCTGTGCGACAAGCACGGCATCCTGCTGATCGCTGACGAAGTGCAGACCGGCGCTGGCCGTACTGGCACTTTCTTCGCCATGGAACAGATGGGCGTTGCTGCCGACCTGACCACCTTCGCCAAATCCATCGCAGGCGGTTTCCCGCTGGCGGGCGTTTGCGGCAAGGCGGAATACATGGACGCTATCGCTCCGGGCGGCCTGGGCGGCACCTACGCCGGTAGCCCGGTTGCGTGCGCAGCTGCGCTGGCGGTGATGGACGTGTTCGAAGAAGAGCACCTGCTGGACCGTTGCAAGGCCGTTGGCGAAAAGCTGGTCACTGGCCTGCGCGCCATTCAAGCCAAGTACCCGGTAATCGGCGAAGTCCGTGCCCTGGGCGCGATGATTGCGCTGGAGCTGTTCGAAGACGGCGACACCCACAAGCCAAACGCCGCAGCAGTAGCCGCAGTGGTGGCCAAGGCGCGTGACAAGGGTCTGATCCTGCTGTCGTGCGGCACTTACGGCAACGTCCTGCGCGTGCTGGTGCCTCTGACTTCGCCAGACGAGCAACTGGAGAAAGGCCTGGCGATTCTTGAAGAATGCTTCGCCGAACTGGCCTAGTTGAAACGGTAAATCTGGCCGCGTCTCAATTGATTAAATTTTGACCAGTCAGACAAAAAAAACCCGCTTCGGCGGGTTTTTTTGCGTTTAAAGCACCCAAAACGCGCTTTTGCCTGTATCCCGATGAATGGTTTGGCTATGGTGTGGAGTCGATGTCGGAGAGTACTGATGACCGCTGTAGATTTGCCCGACGTGCCCCGCATTCTGATCGCTGAAGCCGACCCTTGGGTTCGCGACATGCTGACAGAGCTGGTTCTGAGCGTGCGCTGTGATGCCAATCTGAAGGTGTGCGGTGACGGTCGTGAAGCGGCCCAGTGGTTGGGGGCCAACAAGCCTGATCTGGTCATTGCCGCCTGGGAGTTGCCGGGTATCGACGGGCTGAGCCTCTTGCGCGGCGTACGTCAGTTGCGCAGCAAGCCCGCCGTGCCGTTCATTTTGCTGAGCAATCGCAACGACAGCGCCAGTGTGCGCGAAGCCTTGCCCCTGGCCCCAACCGCCTACCTGACCAAACCCCTGAATATGGACAGCCTGCGCCAGCGCCTGGAAGGCCTGTTGCCGGGGGATGCGGTGGTCTGCGAAGTCCCGGCCATGGCGCCCGGCCTGACCCTGGACAAGTTTCTGGAACAACGCCGCGACGTGGCCGACGGTGCGCCGCTGTACGTGGACGTTGAAGAGGCGATCAAATACAGCCGCAATGCCGCTGGCGTGGATGTGCGACTGCTTGAGCATGAACTGCGCTCCGATCCACAACTCACTGCCGTATTGATCGCAGCCGCCAACAGCGCGGCCCAGCACCTGGGCAAGCCTGCTCAAACGCTGGCACAGGCGATCCAGACCCTGGGCGCGACCCAGAGCGCCAATCTGATCCTGGGCCTGGCCATGAAGCGTGGTGCGACCCTGAGCGATGATGCGCTGATTGCCCAGGCCAATCAGTTCTGGGACTTGTCACAACGCACGGCAGAGTTCGCTCGGACCCTGGCGCGGCTGCTGGAGCTGGATCAGGAGCGCTGTTACTGCGCGGGATTGCTGCATTGTCTGGGTGATCTGTCAGTGGTGCGTTGCCTGCAAGACTGGGTGTTGGCCGGTGGCGAGCTGGACGACGAGGTGATTCGCCATTCAGTGGAGCAATACTCTGCGGCGTTTGGTTCGGCCCTGCGTACCCGTTGGCGCTTGCCGCTGGAGCTGCGGGAGCTGATTGCCGGGGTTTACCAGTTCAGCAGCGGCGTCTACACCCGCGAGGCCCTGGCCATGAACATTGCTGCACAGCTGGCGCGGTTGGGGCCTGAGGACGGCGTCGAGGAACTGGCGAAAAGCAAACCGGCGCGATTGCTGCGCATCGGGTCTTCGGAGCTTGAGCGGTTGCGTAACCGGTAGCGACTAGTGTGGGATTTGGGGTCAGACCCGAGTCGGTAGCTGGCTCCCACAGATTACCGCCGAACATAGAATCCCCACCGTTTGGAAACCATCACAGGTTGAATCAAACCAACACAATCTGGTTTTTGCCCTGGCGCTTGGCCTGGTACATCGCGGCATCGGCGCGAGCGTAGAGGGTTTCCAGGCCGGGGTCTGTTTCGCCCATGTTGGTCAGGCCCTGGCTGGCGGTGACACCGAAGACCTTTTCGCCATGCTGGAAACTCATGCGCTGGATCTCCCGTTGCAGGCGTTCGGCAATCTGTTGCGCCATCTCCGGCGCACAACCGGGGAACACCGCCGCAAATTCTTCACCGCCAATGCGCCCGAAGTGGTCGCCCCGTCGCAATGCCGAGCGTGCGCTTTCGGCGATGCGCTGCAGCACCAAATCGCCTTCCTGGTGGCCGTATGTGTCGTTGACCTGCTTGAAGTCATCGATGTCCAGCAGCAAAAACGCCAGCGGCGTGTCGTTCTCCCGGGCCAGGTCGAACTCGCGCTGGGCGCATTCGAAAAAGTGTCGGCGGTTGCTGCTTTGGGTCAGGACATCGGTGGTGGCGAGCCGATGCAGTTCGCCTTCCAGTTGCTTCTTTTCAGTGATGTCTTCAGCGATCCCCACCACGATCAGGCGTTGCCCCTGATCCACCTTGTGGCTGACGAAGCATTTGTCGCTCAGCCAGCGGACCTGGCCGTCGGCGCGGATGATCCGGTACTCGCGGTCTTCGATGGCGCCTTTGTCGATCACTTCATTGAGGCTGCGTTCGGCATAGTTCAGGTCGTCGGGGTAGATGCTGTCACGCCATTCGGCAAAATCGGCCAGCAACAGCCCTGCCGAGCGTCCGAAGATTCGCTCATAGGCGGGGCTGACGTAGATCATGCGCTGGGTTTCCCAGTCGAAGGCCCACAGCACCGCGTTGACGCTGACCAGCAGCGAACTGAACAACTGTTCGCGCTCGCTCAACCGCGCCACTTCCGATTGCGCATGCATTAGCGCCAGCAGGGTTTCTGCGGTGGGTTTTTCGGTGAGCGGGGGTTGGTTGGAAGTTGCCAGATTGTCCATGGGCACTGCATCTCCTGAAGAAGTGCGGCGCACAGCCACAACAATACCCGCAAGGCGCGGGCAGTTCATGAGAGCAGTCTGAGGCGATGAAGTTCCGAGTGGCGCGCTCCCTTGCAGGGCGCGCCGATCAACGGTTTCAGGCTTTGACGGGGCGCAGCGAGTAGGTTTTCAACTGGTCGGCGAACTCACGCAGCGAGTGAATCCCGCTGGCTTCGGCTTCGTGTACCCAGTCCTTGATCGCGGCCAGCATGTCGTGGCCGTTGCTGCTGGTCTTGAGCCAGATTTGCTGCAGGGCCAGACGCTTCTCGTAGATCACTTTCAGCGCGTGGCTGTGTTCGAGCATGGTCTGGATGTGCAGGTGGTGCTTGTCGTCCAGCAGGCTGGTTTCCCGGGACAGAAGACGCTTGGCGCGATGGAACTGGTGGCGGACCGAGGCATCGGCCTTGGACAGCTCCTGGGTCACCAGCGGGCCGATCACCAGCTTGCGGTACTGGGCCATGATCTGGAAGCGGTTGTTGAGGATCGCCATTGCGGTGTCCATGTCCAGATGGCCCTTGCCTTCGACCCGGTGGGCGATGGGCGCAACACGTTGCACCTTGGCCAGCCCCATGAAGCTGAACAGCTTGATCCACGCCCAGCCCATGTCGAATTCCCATTTCTTGACCGACATCTTGGCCGAGTTGGGGTAGGTGTGGTGGTTGTTATGCAGCTCTTCGCCGCCCACGATGATGCCCCATGGGATGAGGTTGGTCGCGGCGTCCCGGCATTCGAAGTTGCGATAGCCCACTGCATGGCCCAAACCGTTGATCACGCCAGCGGCCCAGAACGGAATCCACATCATCTGGATGGCCCAGACGGTGATGCCGATCACGCCGAACAGCGCCAGATCGATGACAGCCATCAACGCGATACCCAGCGCTGGATAACGTGAGTACAGATTGCGCTCGATCCAGTCTTCGGGGCAGTTCTTGCCGTAGATGCGCAGGGTCTCCGGGTTTTCGGCTTCGGCGCGGTACAACTCGGCGCCTTTGCGCAATACGGTAGACAGGCCCTTGATGACGGGGCTGTGCGGGTCATCAATGGTTTCGCACTTGGCGTGGTGCTTGCGGTGGATGGCGGTCCACTCGCGTGTGTTCTGCGCCGTGGTCAGCCACAGCCAGAAACGGAAGAAGTGTTTGAGCCCTGCATTGAGCTCCAGTGCGCGGTGCGCCGAATAGCGATGCAGATAGACCGTGACACCGACGATGGTCACATGGGTTATCCCCAGGGTGACGGCGACCAGTTGCCAGACGGAAAGATCGAGAAGACCGTTGTACCACATAGGCTGTATTGCCCTCGGCGTTTGCAAATGAAAAACAGCGTTTGGAAATGAAAAGTAGCAACGCGCATTATCACTTAGCCACCAGATAAAACCAGTCGCGCTTTTAGATAAGAGTCGCGAGATGTTTCTTACTCTATAATCCCGGCTTTCGTAAGGTTTTCTGCTTTCTTATGACAGTTCCTTCTCGTGATGCACTGCGAACGGCCCTCTTGTACGCGGTGCTGTCGATTTTGTGGGTGGGCTTCAACGACCACTTACTGCCTGGTTTGATCGAAGATCCCGCTCGATTGGCACGCTGGCAACTGATGAGCGGTTATGCCTGGCTGGCGGTCAGTGCCGTTTTAATCTTCGTTGCCCGCTCGCGCCTGCTGGATTTCATGGGCGTGGGCGCGCGTCTTAGCCGCCAGCGCGACGACCGCGAGCGTTTGCGCCAGGCCGCGGTGGTATTCGATTGCACCCAGGAAGGCGTGCTGGTCACCGACGAGCGTGGCCAGATCGTGCATGTGAACCGCGCCTTCATGGAGATCACTGGCTACCAGCAGGAAGAAGTGCTGGGCCTGAACCCCAACAAGTTCAAGTCCGGTCGTCACGGGCCGCAGTTTTACGCCGCAATGTTTCAATCTCTGCTCGATGACGGACAGTGGAGCGGTGAAATCTGGAATCGGCGCAAGAGCGGTGAGGTCTATCCGCAATGGCAAAGCATTCGTGTCATCAAAAATGACCGCGACCGGATCAGCCATTACGTGGCGGTGTTTTCCGACATCACGGCCATCAAGCGTTCCGAGCATGAAATCGCCTATCTGGCCCACTACGACGCCCTGACGGACCTGCCCAATCGCCTGTTGTTCACCGACCGCGCCGAGCAGGCGCTGACGTATGCACGGGCCAGCAAGCGCGGCTGCGCGCTGCTGTTGATCGACCTGGATCATTTTCGCAATATCAACGACAGCCTCGGCCACAACGTTGGCGATCAGTTGCTCAGGGCCGTGGCCGAACGTCTGCACGGGTTGTTCGGTAGCAGCATTACCCTGGCGCGCCTGGGGGGCGATGAGTTTGGCGTGCTGGTGGAGAACTGCCGTCAGGTGGTGCAGGCCGCGGCCATGGCGCAACGAATCATCGACGGCCTGAAAGAGCCTTTTGTCCTGGAAGAGCAAGAGCTGTTCATCAGCGCCAGCGTGGGCATCAGCCTGTTCCCTGATGACGCGCTGACCGCCGAGGAGCTGTTGCGCAATTCGGACTCTGCGTTGTTCAAGGCCAAGCGCGATGGCCGCGACCGCTATGCCTTATATAGCGAAGAACTCACGGCCCACGCCCAGCAGCGCGTTGAGCTGGCCAGCGAGCTGCGCCGGGCCATCGAGCAACATGAGCTGCGGGTGTTCTATCAACCGGTCCATGACTTGCGCGGCGGCAAGATGCTCGGCGTGGAGGCCCTGGTGCGGTGGCAGCATCCGCAGCGCGGTTTGGTGCCACCGGGCGAATTCATCCCCGTTGCCGAGCAGAACGGCCTGATTACCGACATCGACGCCTGGGTGCTGAACAGCGCTTGCCGTCAGATGCGTACCTGGCTGGAGGCTGGGGTCCAGGCGTCGTTTGTGGCGGTGAACGTATCCAGTCGCTTGTTTGCCAGTGGTGACCTGGATCGGCAAGTGGCTCAGGTGCTGCGAGAAACCGGGCTGGATCCGGCCTATCTGGAGCTGGAAGTCACGGAAAGCGCCGTGATGGAAGATCCCGAGCAGGCCATTGAACAGTTGCATCGCCTGCGCGAGTTGGGCCTGCGCCTGGCCATCGATGATTTCGGCACCGGCTACTCATCGCTGCTGCGGCTCAAACGCATGCCCGTGCAAAAGCTGAAAATCGATCAGGGCTTTGTCGCCGGGCTGCCGGAGGACGAAGATGACATCGCTATCGTGCGGGTGATCATCGCTCTTGCGCAGAGCATGGGGATGCAGGTGCTGGCCGAAGGCATCGAGCAGGCGGGGCAGGCCCGCTTCCTGCTGGAGAATCAATGCGAGCTGGGCCAGGGTTACTGGTTCGCCAAACCCATGCCCGCCGAGCAGATTGACTGGTTGCACACTCCGCAGTTTTGAGGCCTGCGCTCTGCGCCAGAAGTTCTTCAGTCTGGGGGAGCGAATTCATTCGCGATGCGGTATGCCAGGCGCCGTATAGGTTGAATGTGCTGGCCTTTCGCGAATGAAGTCGCTCCCACAAGTAAGCCAGCCATCCAGCAAAGTCCCGGTTTATGCCGCGCCTGCACAGTTTGCGCGCCCCGAAAATCCTGAAAATGACTTTTAGTTATATCTGCATTCTTAAATAGTATTTTTAAGAATATCTCGCCCTATCTAAGATTGCCCCCACGCCACAAGCAGTTGCCCGCCAATCGCCGCTGCAGGGCATACCTATTTCAAGGAGCACACCATGAGCGCATCTCTACGTAGCGTTGACGGCCAGGACGAAGCAAGCATTCTGCGGGAGATCCAGAGTGCACTGCGCGACCTGCGTTTCGGCGCAGTCGAAATCACTGTGCACAATGCACAAGTCGTCCAGATCGAACGCAAAGAAAAGTTTCGTTTGCAAAACCCAGGCAACAAAACCAGCTGATTCTATACCCCGCTTCACTCACCCGACTGGATAACCGGAGGGCGTCACCATGATCCCCAGTGCATTTTTAGATGTGATTAAAAAAGCAGCGGTCAATTCCGGATGCGGTTTTGACGCGCCAAGAAAAAAGTAAAGCCAACATACTTAGAAATTCAGGAGCTTGAACCATGTCTATCCGCCGTTATGCCTTGGCTGCCCTGGCCAGTGCCGTGTTTGCCGGTTCCGCTGTCGCAAAGGACTATGAACTGCTGAACGTTTCGTATGACCCGACACGTGAGCTGTACCAGGACTACAACGCAGAATTCACCAAATTCTGGGTTGCCAATCACCCAGGCGACACGGTGAAGATCCAGCAATCTCACGGCGGTTCGGGCAAGCAGGGGCGTTCGGTGATCGACGGTCTGCGCGCTGACGTGGTGACCCTGGCTCTGGCCGGTGACATCGATGAAATCGCCAAGCTGGGCAAGACTCTTCCTGAAAACTGGCAGACCCGTCTGCCGGATGCGAGCACACCTTACACCTCGACCATCGTGTTCCTGGTGCGCAAGGGCAACCCAAAAGGCATTCACGACTGGGCTGACCTGATCAAGCCAGACGTTTCCGTTATCACCCCGAACCCGAAAACCTCCGGCGGCGCTCGCTGGAACTTCCTCGCTGCCTGGGCCTACGGCCTGAAAGCGGGTGGCGGCGATGAAGCCAAGGCCAAGGAGTACGTACAGACGCTGTTCAAGCACGTACCTGTTCTGGACACCGGCGCTCGCGGTTCGACTATTACGTTCGTGAACAACGGTCAGGGTGATGTGCTGCTGGCATGGGAAAACGAAGCCTTCCTGGCGCTGCAAGAAGGCGACGGCAAGGACAAGTTCGATATCGTCGTCCCATCGCTGTCGATTCTGGCTGAGCCACCGGTAGCTGTTGTCGACAAGAACGCCGAGAAGAAGGGCAACGAGGCAATCGCGACCGAGTACCTCAAGCACCTGTACAGCAAGGAAGGTCAGGTTATCGCCGCGAAGAACTTTTACCGCCCGCGTAACGCAGAAGTTCTGGCCCAATATGGCAGCCAGTTCCCGAAACTGGACCTGGTGACTATCGACAAAGACTTCGGTGGCTGGAAAACTGCGCAGCCGAAATTTTTCAATGATGGCGGCGTGTTCGACCAGATCTACTCAGCGCAATAATCTGCGCAGCGATCCGGTGAATACCGGTTCGTGTAGCTCGATTCATCAGCCCGGATTCGTTTCCGGGCTTTGTGTGTAAGCGATCCAGGGACTTTTATGTCTAGACGAATCTCCCCCGTCATACCCGGCTTCGGGCTGACGCTGGGTTACACCGTGGTGTACCTCAGCCTGATTGTGCTGATTCCGCTGGCGGTCATGTTCATCCATGCCGCGCAGCTGACCTGGGATCAATTCTGGGCCATCATCACCGCACCGCGTGTACTGGCGGCCCTGAAGCTGAGCTTTGGCACTGCGTTCTACGCAGCCATCATCAATGGTGTCATCGGTACCCTGCTGGCCTGGGTGCTGGTGCGCTACACCTTCCCCGGACGCAAGATCATCGATGCGATGATCGATCTGCCGTTCGCCTTGCCCACAGCTGTAGCCGGTATCGCACTGACTGCGTTGTACACGCCGACCGGTCTGGTAGGGCAGTTCGCAGCGGACCTGGGTTTCAAGATCGCTTACTCGCCGCTGGGTATTACCCTGGCGCTGACCTTCGTGACCATGCCGTTTGTGGTACGGACCGTACAACCTGTGTTGGCCGACATCCCCCGCGAAGTCGAAGAGGCCGCAGCCTGTCTGGGTGCCCGGCCGTTGCAGGTGTTCCGTTACATCCTGGTGCCAGCGCTGCTGCCCGCCTGGCTCACCGGTTTCGCCCTGGCGTTTGCCCGTGGCGTGGGCGAGTACGGTTCGGTGATCTTCATCGCCGGCAACATGCCGATGAAAACCGAAATCCTGCCGCTGTTGATCATGGTCAAGCTCGACCAGTACGACTACACCGGCGCCACTGCCATCGGCGTCATGATGCTGGTGGTTTCCTTTGTCCTGCTGCTGCTGATCAACTTGTTGCAGCGCCGCATCGAAACCCCTTAAGGAGGCGCCAGTATGTCCCAATCAACGGTTTCTGCCGCTTCTGTTGCCAACGCTGCACGACGTGGTAGCCCGGTCTCGCGGCTGGTGCTGATCAGCCTTGGCTGGCTGGTGTTCCTGCTGTTTCTGGGGTTGCCGCTGTTCATCGTGGTGTCTCAGGGCCTGAGCAACGGCATCGGCGCGTTCTTCACGGCGATCTTCGAGCCGGACGCCTTGTCGGCGCTCAAGCTCACAGTGATCGCCGTGGTGATTTCGGTGCCGCTCAACGTGGTGTTCGGCGTCAGCGCCGCCTGGTGCGTGAGCAAGTATTCGTTCCGCGGCAAGAGCATCCTGGTGACGCTCATCGACCTGCCGTTCTCGGTGTCGCCGGTGATCGCAGGTCTGGTGTATGTGCTGATGTTCGGCGCCCAGGGCCTGTTCGGGCCGTGGTTGCAGGATCACGACATCCAGATCGTGTTCGCGCTGCCCGGCATCGTGCTGGCGACCATCTTCGTGACCGTGCCTTTCGTGGCCCGTGAACTGATCCCGCTGATGCAGGAGCAGGGCACGCAGGAAGAAGAGGCCGCGCGTTTGCTCGGCGCCAACGGCTGGCAGATGTTCTGGCACGTCACCGTGCCCAACATCAAGTGGGGCCTGATCTACGGCGTGGTGCTGTGTACTGCCCGGGCGATGGGTGAGTTTGGCGCGGTTTCGGTGGTTTCCGGCCACATCCGCGGCGTCACCAACACCCTGCCGCTGCACGTCGAAATCCTCTACAACGAGTACAACCACGTTGCAGCCTTTGCCGTGGCGAGCCTGTTGCTGATCCTGGCGCTGTTCATCCTGCTGCTCAAGCAGTGGAGCGAATCGCGCATTACCCGACTGCGCAAAAGCGCGGCGGAGGAATAATTCATGTCGATCGAAGTTCGTAACGTCAGCAAGAATTTCAATGCCTTCAAGGCGCTGAACAGCATCAACCTGGATATCCACAGCGGCGAGCTGGTGGCGTTGCTCGGCCCGTCGGGCTGCGGCAAGACCACGCTGCTGCGCATCATTGCCGGCCTGGAAACCCCGGACGACGGCAACATCGTGTTCCACGGCGAAGACGTCTCCGGCCACGATGTGCGTGATCGCAACGTCGGGTTCGTGTTCCAGCACTATGCGTTGTTCCGCCACATGACGGTGTTCGACAACGTCGCGTTCGGCCTGCGCATGAAGCCCAAGAACGAGCGCCCGAACGAAAGCCAGATCGCGGTCAAGGTTCACGAGCTGCTGAACATGGTCCAGCTGGACTGGTTGTCGGATCGCTACCCGGAGCAGTTGTCCGGTGGCCAGCGTCAACGGATCGCTTTGGCCCGTGCCCTGGCGGTGGAGCCTAAAGTGCTGTTGCTCGATGAGCCGTTCGGTGCACTGGATGCCAAGGTGCGTAAAGAGCTGCGTCGCTGGCTGGCGCGCCTGCACGAAGACATCAACCTGACCTCGGTGTTCGTGACCCACGATCAGGAAGAAGCCATGGAAGTGGCCGACCGTATCGTGGTCATGAACAAGGGCGTGATCGAACAGATCGGTTCGCCGGGCGAAGTCTACGAGAACCCGGCCAGCGATTTCGTTTATCACTTCCTGGGTGACTCGAACCGCTTGCACCTGGGTGAAGACAATCACGTGCTGTTCCGCCCGCACGAAGTGTCCTTGTCACGCAGCGAACTGGAAGATCACCACGCCGCCGAAGTGCGCGACATCCGTCCATTGGGCGCTACCACGCGTGTGACGTTGAAGGTAGAAGGGCAGAGCGAGTTGATCGAAGCCGAAGTGGTGAAAGACCACGACAGCCTGGTCGGCCTGGCTCGTGGCGAGACGCTGTTCTTCAAACCGAAGGTCTGGCAGAAAGCGTAATCGACGACTTGTTGGAGCGAGGCTTGCCCGCGAAAGCGTCAGTCCAGATACATTGATGGCGGCTGACACACCGCCTTCGCGGGCAAGCCTCGCTCCAACGGAGATCTGGATGTGGCTTGAATCCAGGGTCAGCCCGGAATGGTGTGGGAGCCGAGCTTGCTCGCGAAGACTTCGGGTCAGGTACATCTTATTTGGCTGACCCTCCGCAATCGCAAGCAAGCCCACTCCCGCCGGTTTTACGCCTCGTTCATGCCAATAAAGTTCGCCAGCTCCGGTGTTGCCGGGTTGGCGAACAGCACTTTCGGGTCGCCCACTTCGTGCACCTTGCCCTGGTGCATGAACACCAGTTTGTCGCCCACCTCCCGGGCGAAGCGCATTTCGTGGGTCACCATGATCAAGGTCATGCCGTCGGCGGCCAGCTGACGCACCACGCTCAACACCTCGTTGACCAACTCAGGGTCGAGTGCCGAGGTGATCTCATCGCACAGCAGTACTTTCGGCGACATTGCCAGCGCACGGGCAATGGCCACGCGCTGTTGCTGACCGCCCGACAGGCGATCCGGGAAGGCGTCGAATTTCTCGCCCAGGCCCACCCGCTCCAGCATCTTCTTCGCCAGTTTGGCGGCTTCGGCGCGAGGCACTTTTTGTACGACCTGTGGCGCAAGCATCACGTTTTCGCCGACGCTCAGGTGCGGAAACAGGTTGAACTGTTGAAAGACCATGCCGACTTTCTGCCGCAAGGTGCGCAGGTCGGCGCGGGCGGCGTCCAGGTATTCGCCATCGACTTCGATCACCCCATCGTTGATCGACTCCAGGCCGTTCAACGTGCGCAGCAGAGTGCTTTTGCCCGAGCCGCTGCGGCCGATGATCGCTACCACCTGGCCTTCTTCAACGGTGAGGTCGATGCCTTTGAGGACGTGATGATCGCCGTAGTATTTATGCAGGGCGGAAATTCTAAGCAGAGGCATGCAGTCTCCTTTCCAGATAGCGGGCACTGAGCGACAAGGGGTAGCAAAGGATGAAATAGCCCAGGGCAACGAAGCCGTAGACCATGAAGGGCTGGAAAGTGGCGTTGGCGAGCATGCTGCCGGTCTTGGTCAATTCGGTGAAACCGATGATCGACGTGACCGCAGTGCCCTTGACCACCTGCACCGAGAAACCGACGGTGGGTGCAACAGCGATACGCATGGCCTGGGGCAGGATCACGTAGCGCAATTGTTCGAACGGTGACAGCGCCAGGCTGGCGGATGCTTCCCACTGGCCGTTGGCGATGGAGTCCACGCAACCGCGCCAGATTTCAGCCAGGTAGGCGCTGGTAAACAGCGTCAGGGCCAGTGCCGCAGCGACCCAGGGCGAAATATCGATCCCCAGCAGCGCTACGCCAAAGAACACCAGAAACAGCTGCATCAGCAGGGGCGTGCCCTGGAACAATTCGATGTAGACCCGGGCGAGGGTGCGCGGGGCAGACAGTTTTGAAATACGCATGGCCATGATCAGCAACCCGATCAGCCCGCCGCCGATGAAGGCGACCGCTGACAGCGCGACTGTCCATTGCAGGCCGGTGAGCAGATTGCGCACCACATCCCATAGGGAGAAATCCATCAACGGCTCCTCACGATGTAGCGACGACCGATCCAGGCCAGCAACTGACGAATCAGGATTGCCATGCACAGGTAGATCAGCGTCGTAATGATGTAGGTCTCGAAGGCGCGGAAGTTGCGCGACTGGATGAAGTTGGCAAAAAAGCTCAGCTCCTCCGTCGCGATCTGCGAGCACACCGCCGAACCGAGCATGACGATGATGATCTGGCTGCTCAGGGCTGGCCAGACCTTGCCCAACGCTGGCGCCAGTACCACATGGCGAAAGGTTTCGTAGCGGGTCATTGCCAGTGCGGCCGATGCCTCCAGCTGACCTGGCGGAATTGCCTGGATGCCTGCACGGATGATTTCCGTCGAGTAGGCGCCCAGGTTCACCACCATTGCCAGAACCGCCGCCTGCCATTCGGAAATCTTCAGGCCCAAGGCTGGCAGCCCGAAGAAGATGAAGAACAGCTGCACCAGGAACGGCGTGTTTCGGATCAGCTCGACATAGATGCCGAAAATCGCCGAGAACGGTCGGATCTTCCAGGCCCGGACGACCCCGCCGACGACGCCGAGGCTGACCCCCAGCAACGTGCCGATGGCCGTCAGCTCCAGCGTGAACAGGGCTCCGCGCAACAACAGGTCAGCGTTCTGCAGGACCGGCGCAAAGTCGAAGTGATAAGCCATGGAAGACCCTCGAACCACAAATCAGCAATCAAAAAACCAGCAAGCGATCAACCGCAGGCGTTACAGGTCCGCAGGCAGCGGTTCCTTGAGCCAGGTCTTGGAGTTCTTGTCCAGCGAACCGTCAGCCTTGGCTGCGTTCAGCAACTCGTTGACCTTGGCCAGCAGCTCTGGCTGGTCCTTGTTGACGCCCACGTAGACCGGGGAGTCCTTGAGTTTCACTTTCAGGGCCGGGATGCGCTTGGGGTTGCGTTCGCTGATGGCGACCATGACCACGTTGCCGCTGGCGATCAGGTCGGTCTGGCCCGCGAGGTAAGCGGCGATGGTGGAGTTGTTGTCTTCAAAGCGCTTGATGGTGGCTTCTTTGGGCGCAACAGCGGTCAGCTCGATGTCTTCGATGGCGCCGCGAGTCACGCTGATGGTTTTGCCTTTGAGGTCATCAAGGGTGCTGATGGGTGCATCAGGTGGACCAAATACTGCGAGGTAGAAAGGCGCGTAAGCACGGGAGAAGTCGATGACCTTTTCACGCTCGGCGTTTTTGCCGAGGCTGGAAATCACCAGGTCCACTTTGCCAGTGGTCAGGTACGGAATGCGGTTGGTGCTGTTGACCGGGGTTAGTTCCAGCTTGACCTTCAGGCGGTCAGCCAGCAATTGAGCGGTATCGATATCCAGGCCGCGAGGTTTCAGGTCCGGGCCCACCGAGCCAAACGGAGGGAAGTCCTGAGGCACTGCGACTTTCAAGGTGCCGCGTGTCATGACGTCATCCAGCCCGTTGGCATGGGCAGGAGCCTGGCTCAGCATCAGGCTGGCAAACAGGGCAGTGAGCAGGGCGCTGTAACGCTTGGTCATGGGAAAACTCCGAATTCAACGAAAGGCGATTCTGCGGATCAGCAGTGCACAGCCCATGCCAGTCGTCATCCAGCCAATGAATTGTGGGGTTTCAGACCAGTACGGTCTTACTGGTCTGAACAGTTGGCCGCCATCACGCCCTGCTTTGGAGCGCCCGAAAACCCCGCCGCTCCAAGGCTGGGCGTCGCTTGCCGGATCGTTCGGATGGGGATACAAGGGCCTTTTACTGGACTGACCAGCCTGAACAGTTATGCATCCGAGCCCTCTTGCAGTACCTGAAGCAGCCTTCCAGGCGATCCGCAAATTGATCGCCGACGAAGGCTATGCGCCTGGCGACAGCCTGCCTTCCCAGCGGGATCTGGCGGTGCGCCTGGGTGTCAGCCGCGCTTCGTTGCGTGAGGCGTTGTCGTCCCTCAGCGCGTTGGGCGTGGTGAATGTGCAACCGGGCAAAGGCGTTTTCGTCCAGGCGTTTTCTGAACCAGAACAGCGCACGCATGGTTTTTCCTGGCCATTCGCTGCGCAAATTTCACCGGCTGACACTTTTCAGCTGCGTTATGCACTGGAAGGCTTTGCGGCGGGGCTTGCGGCGGTGACGCTGACCGCCGATGAGCGTGACGTGCTGGAAGATAATGTCGAAACCATGCGTCTGGAGCTGCGTGCAGGTGACTTTGAAGCAGCGGCACGGCTGGATTTCGATTTTCACCGGCACATCCTCGTTGCCAGCGGTAATCAGGCGATGCTGGGCATCGTGACGGCCAGCGCCGATATCTTCCTGGAAAGCCAGAAACTGCCCTTCATCCGCGCCGGACGTGCCATGGAGACCTGGCAGGAACACCGCAAGATCCTGCGGGCACTGGCTCGCCATGCGTCGGGGCCCGCGCAGAAGGCCATGCAGGAACATATCCGTGGCGCGGCCCTGCGCACGGGCATTGTGTTCGTGTCACCGTCCAGCTGAGGCCCCGCTATAACCGTATTCGTGGACCGCTATAGCCAGACTCAATCATGATCGGCTTCCTGAACGTCGTAAGGCCCGCTATGATGGAGCACGTTTTTTTGCCTACGACCTCGGAGAGTTTCCATGAGTAGCGACCTTATCAAACACGTCAGCGACGCCAGCTTCGAAGCAGACGTTCTCAAGGCTGAAGGTGCTGTGCTTGTTGATTACTGGGCTGAATGGTGTGGTCCGTGCAAAATGATCGCTCCGGTTCTGGACGAGATTGCCGAGACTTACAAAGGCAAGCTGACCATCGCCAAGCTGAACATCGATGAAAACCAGGAAACCCCCGCCAAGCATGGCGTTCGTGGTATCCCGACCCTGATGTTGTTCAAGAACGGCAACGTCGAAGCGACCAAGGTCGGCGCCCTGTCGAAGTCCCAGTTGGCAGCGTTCCTGGACGCTAATATCTGAGTCTCTAAAGCCCCGCAAATAGCGGGGTTTTTTTTGGCCAGTGCACTAGACGCCTGGAAAATCAGGTGGTACATTCGGCCCCGCAACGGCTTCTCCGTTGCCCCCTGCATAGCCGTCGCCGACGCTCTCCTTTCGAATTAGTACGCGATCCTGTCGCCTTCTCTGCGGCGCGGCCTCATTAAGCCAAAAGCTTAATTTCCCCCTCCATACATGATTACGTCATTCCTATATGAACCTGACTGAACTCAAGCAAAAGCCGATTACCGATCTGCTCGAAATGGCCGAACAGATGGGCATAGAAAATATGGCCCGTTCGCGCAAGCAGGATGTGATTTTCTCCCTGCTGAAAAAGCATGCCAAAAGCGGCGAGGAAATTTCCGGTGATGGCGTGCTGGAGATTCTCCAGGACGGCTTCGGTTTCCTGCGCTCCGCAGACGCTTCCTATCTGGCCGGCCCGGACGATATCTACGTCTCGCCAAGCCAGATCCGTCGTTTCAACCTGCGTACCGGCGACACCATCGTTGGCAAGATTCGTCCTCCTAAGGAAGGCGAGCGTTACTTCGCCCTGCTCAAGGTCGACACGATCAACTACGACCGTCCGGAAAACGCGAAGAACAAGATTCTTTTCGAAAACCTGACGCCGTTGTTCCCGACTATTCGCATGAAGATGGAAGCCGGTAATGGTTCCACCGAAGACCTGACCGGTCGTGTGATCGATCTTTGCGCACCGATCGGCAAGGGCCAGCGCGGCCTGATCGTTGCACCGCCAAAGGCGGGCAAGACCATCATGCTGCAGAACATCGCGTCGAACATCACGCGTAACAATCCGGAAGTGCACCTGATCGTTCTGCTGATCGACGAACGTCCGGAAGAAGTAACCGAAATGCAGCGCACCGTGCGCGGCGAAGTGGTTGCCTCGACGTTCGATGAGCCGCCGACCCGGCACGTCCAGGTTGCTGAAATGGTGATCGAAAAGGCCAAGCGCCTGGTAGAACACAAGAAAGACGTGGTGATCCTGCTCGACTCCATCACCCGTCTGGCTCGCGCCTACAACACCGTGATCCCTAGCTCCGGCAAGGTACTGACCGGTGGTGTCGATGCCCACGCCCTGGAGAAACCGAAGCGTTTCTTCGGTGCTGCACGGAACATCGAAGAAGGCGGCTCGCTGACCATCATCGCCACCGCGCTGGTTGAAACCGGCTCGAAGATGGATGAAGTCATCTACGAAGAGTTCAAAGGTACGGGCAACATGGAACTGCCTCTGGATCGCAAGATTGCAGAAAAGCGTGTGTTCCCGGCGATCAACATCAACCGTTCCGGTACTCGTCGCGAAGAGTTGCTGACCGCAGACGACGAACTGCAACGCATGTGGATCCTGCGCAAACTGCTGCACCCGATGGACGAAGTCGCTGCTATCGAGTTCCTGATCGACAAGCTCAAGCAGACCAAGACCAACGATGAGTTCTTCCTGTCGATGAAGCGCAAATAACAGGCTGAACGGCTACAAAGAAATGGTGTCCTTTTGGACACCATTTTTTTTTGCCGTTTTTCGGCCTGACAGGAGACAAGGAGCGTCATGCATACATTTGGCAATCGTCGAGACATAGACGGCTTGCGTGCGCTGGCCGTGATCCCGGTGGTGTTGTTTCACTACGGGTTCAGCGGCTTCAGCGGTGGGTTTGTCGGGGTCGATGTCTTTTTCGTGATCTCGGGGTACCTGATCACGTCGATCATCCTGCGTGAGATCAATGCGGGCCGATTCAGCTTCGTCGATTTCTGGGCCCGCCGTGCGCGCCGGATCATCCCGGCGCTGGGTGTGGTCCTGGGCGCCACCTTGCTGGTCGGCTGGTTTCTGCTGACACCAAGCGACTACTCGCAGTTGGGACGCACGATTCGCTATCAGGCAATGTTTGCCTCCAATATCCTGTTCATGCGCCAGGACGGGTACTTCAACCCGGCCTCGGACTTCAAGCCGTTGCTGCACACCTGGTCGCTGTCCGTGGAAGAGCAGTACTACATCTTCTTCCCGCTACTGATGGTGCTGCTCACCCGTTTCCTGAAACAGTGGCGGCTGGTGCTGTTCGCGCTGCTGCTGATCTCGTTTGGACTCAACATCTGGGCGATCAACCGCCAGCCGGATGCGGCGTTCTTCTTGCTGCCGATGCGCGCCTGGGAGTTGCTGTGCGGGGCAATGCTGGCCGTCTTGCCGGTGCCTGCGCAGCGGTTCAAGCCCTGGGTTTATCAGTCGGCCAGCCTGGCCGGTTTGGCGGCGGTGATGTTTGCCGTGTGTGGCCTGGACAAGTACACGCTGTTCCCCGGCTGGGCGGCGCTGCTGCCGGTGCTGGGGGCAACGGCAATGATCTGGGCCAATGGGCAGGCGGCAACCTGGGTGGGCAGGCTGCTCAGCTTGCGGTTGTTGGTAGGCGTCGGGCTGATTTCCTACTCGCTGTACCTGTGGCACTGGCCGATATTCGTCTATGCCAACGCCGCTTCCGTCGATGGCTTGCAACCATTGGAGGCGCTCGCGGGCGTGATGCTCAGCGTTGCTTTGGGTTACCTGTGCTGGCGTTTTGTTGAGCTGCCGTTCCGGGAGAAACGCCTGCTGGGTGGGCGCAAGCCGGTGCTGCTGTCTGCCGCGCTGTGCATGCTGGTGCTGGCACTGGCCGGGCAAGCGTTGCGCTGGACAGATGGCGTGCCCGAGCGGATGTCCACGCAAGCCACGCGCTATGCCGACGGGCGCGACTGGCAATTGGGGCAGATGGATTGTCTGCACGACACTGAAAGCAAGGATCTGGATGATATCTGCCATTTTGGCGGTGACGCCAATACCGTACCGGTGCAACTGATCTGGGGCGATAGCCACGCCGCTGCGCTGCTCCCGGCTATCAAGGCGGATGCGCAGCACTACGGCATGCCGGTAGCGCTGGCCAGCCTGTCCGGCTGTCTGCCGATCCTGGGGACTGAGGTTCGTCAGCAATGCCAGGACTTCAACCAGAAGACACTGGAGCTGATTCGCCAGCAAAAGATCCATGACGTGGTGCTGGCGGCGCGCTGGAGCCTGTACCTGTACGGCGAAGAAGATGGCGACAGGGAGCACGTGCTCTATCGCGACGACAGCCGTACCGAGGCCGAACAGCGTGTGGCCGAAGATCTGCAGGCCATGGTGGCCGCGCTTCGGTCTGCGGGTGCGCGGGTGTGGTTGTTCAAGGAAGTGCCGTTGCAACGCCAGGGCACCATCGCTCGCCTGAGCAGCCTGGCGATGATCGGCCGCTCAGCCGAAAACGTCGGTCGCCCGATTGCCGATCACCGCGAACGTCAGCAGTTTCTCAGCGATCTGTTTGCCCGCATGAGCGCCGCTGACCCGCAGGTACGGGTCATCGATCCTGCTTCCTTGCTGTGTGACGGGGGCATCTGCCGTGCAGAGAGCGGTGGTTTCTCGCTCTACAAGGACGAAAATCACTTGTCCGACCAGGGCGGCGAACGAATGAAGCCGTTATTGCAGCCGGTTTTCTTGAGTGAGAATGCACGCTGACATGCTCAAAACCGCGTTCATAAGCTGCCGCAAAGGCGCAGAGAAGGTAGGATGTGTTCCTATTTTATCGGTGGCCAGGTTAATGAAATTCAAGGATCTACGGGATTTCGTGCAGCAGCTTGAGCAGCGCGGAGAGTTGAAACGCATTCAGATGCCCATTTCTCCTGTTCTGGAGATGACAGAAATCTGCGACCGGACCCTGCGCAACAAGGGGCCGGCACTGCTGTTCGAGAACCCTGTGGGTTACGACATTCCGGTCTTGGGCAACCTGTTCGGTACCCCCGAGCGTGTCGCCATGGGCATGGGTGCGGAAGAAGTCAGCGAGCTGCGGGAAATCGGCAAGCTGCTGGCGTTCCTCAAGGAACCAGAGCCTCCCAAGGGCCTGAAAGACGCCTGGTCGAAGCTGCCCATCTTTCGCAAGATCATCTCCATGGCACCCAAGGTCGTCAAAGACGCGCCTTGCCAGGAGATCGTCATCGAAGGTGATGACGTCGATCTGGCAATGCTGCCGGTGCAGACCTGCTGGCCCGGCGACGTTGGTCCGCTGATCACCTGGGGCCTGACGGTCACCAAGGGGCCGAACAAGGAACGCCAGAACCTGGGCATCTATCGCCAGCAGGTGATTGGTCGCAACAAGGTTATCATGCGCTGGCTCAGCCATCGCGGCGGCGCGCTGGACTTCAAGGAATGGTGTGCCAAGCATCCGGGCGAACCGTTCCCGGTGGCCGTGGCCCTGGGTGCGGACCCGGCGACCATTCTGGGTGCCGTGACACCGGTGCCTGACAGCCTGTCCGAGTACGCCTTCGCCGGTTTGCTGCGGGGCAACCGTACCGAGCTGATCAAGTGCCGCGGCAATAACCTGCAAGTGCCCGCGAGCGCGGAAATCGTCCTCGAAGGCGTGATCCACCCCGGCGAAATGGCCGACGAAGGTCCGTATGGCGACCACACCGGTTACTACAACGAGGTCGACAGCTTCCCGGTCTTCACCGTCGAGCGCATCACGCACCGGATCAAGCCGATCTACCACAGCACCTACACGGGGCGTCCACCGGATGAGCCGGCGATTCTGGGCGTGGCGCTGAACGAAGTGTTCGTGCCAATCCTGCAGAAGCAGTTCCCGGAAATCACCGATTTCTACCTGCCGCCCGAAGGCTGCTCGTATCGCATGGCCATCGTGACCATGAAGAAGCAGTATCCCGGCCACGCCAAGCGCGTCATGCTGGGCGTGTGGTCGTTTTTGCGACAGTTCATGTACACCAAGTTCGTTATCGTTACCGACGACGACATCGACGCCCGGAACTGGAACGATGTGATCTGGGCGATCACCACGCGCATGGACCCCAAGCGCGACACGGTGATGATCGACAACACGCCCATCGACTACCTGGACTTCGCCTCACCGGTGTCGGGCCTGGGTTCGAAGATGGGCCTGGACGCAACACACAAATGGCCAGGCGAGACCACGCGGGAGTGGGGTCGGGTGATCGTCAAGGACGAAGCCGTGACTCGCCGTATCGACGATATCTGGACTCAATTGGGAATTGATTGATGCGCGTAACCTTGCAGCCATCGGGCGCAGTGCTGGAAACCTTGCCGGGTGAGCGGATCCTCGACGCCGCTCAACGGCTCGGCCATGAATGCCCGCAGAGCTGCCGTAACGGCAACTGCCATGTGTGCTCGGCCATGCTGGTGGAAGGCAGCGTCCTGCAAGCGGGGGAGGTGATCTCCCACGGCGAGTTCTATGCCTGTATCGCTGAGCCGCTGGAAGATTGCGTAGTGTTGTGGGACGGCGTTCTGGCCCGGGGCGAACTGCCGGTGCGCACGTTCGCCTGCCAGTTGACCGAGTGCGTGGAGGTCGGTGGTGACGTGTGGCGCGTGAGCCTGCGTGCGCCAGCGGGCAAGCCACCTCGCTACCACGCTGGTCAGTACCTGATGATCGAGCGTGAGAACGGGGAAAAATCAGCGTTTTCCATGGCATCCGCACCTCATAGCGGTCGGGATCTTGAGTTGCATGTGCTGGTTCGCGAGGCCAGTGCGCAGAGCCTGATCGAGCAACTGCAACGCAACGGCATGGCCCGTGTTCAACTGCCGTTTGGCGATGCGCACTTGGCCGAGCTGCCGGACGGGCCGCTGGTGCTGATTGCTGCTGGCACCGGCATGGCGCAGATGCACAGCCTGATCGAACACTGCCGGGCCAATGGCTTCATCCATCCTGTGCACCTGTACTGGGGCGCGCGTCGTCCGGAAGACTTCTACGAACTGCCGCACTGGGAAGAGTGGAAGAAGCTGCCCAACCTGCACCTGCATAAAGTCGTCAGCGACCTCTGCGGCTGGGAAGGTCGTTGCGGCATGCTCCACGAAGCCGTCTGCGAAGACATCAGTGACCTGTCGCCGGTGTACGTCTACGGCAGCGGCTCCCCGGCCATGATCTACGCCACCCTCGATGCCCTGGTGGAAGCCGGCATGAACCCCCACCAAATGCGCGCCGACGTGTTTGCGTACGCACCCAGGTCTTGAGGCCAAACCCGCCCTTATCAACCACTCATCAGGGTGGTGCGGGCGGGCTGCAACCTGGGGGAGCGAATTCATTCGCGATCCGGTGTCCCCGGCGCGGAAGATATCGCCTGTGGCGACGCCTTCGCGGACAAGACTGCGCGTCCCGGTTGCTCCTGCAGAGGGCCGTGTTTGCTGCGCGACGGGCGACCTCCCACAGATGTATGCCGGCATCGAATCCGGTTTGCCCCCGCTCTGATTGGCCCGGACTGAAACTTGGCCACTTTGTAACAAATTGCTTATATCTTCGTATATTCGATTTAGGTATTTAAATTTCGAAGGTGTATGGCATTAAGCTATATGCCATCGGACCTCCGGAATACTAATAACTAAGTCGATGACCGCCACCGTTTGCCATACGGATCGCTCGTCTGTGGATTTGCGCAATGAAGCGCTGATTCTGGATTCAAGGGGAGCTGTATGGGGAGCAACAAACGTCACCTTCTGTCCACGGCGATTTTGTCAGCCAACTTGCTGACCGTCGGGGCCTGGAGTTCCGCAGTACTGGCCGATTCGGCCGCACCTGATGCCAACACAACCAGCAAGACTCAAGACTCAAACAAGCTTGACACCGTGATCGTCACCGGGACCCGCGTCCAGGAACGCACGGCCAGCGCTTCGCTGTCGCCTGTCGATGTGATTTCCGGGGATACCCTGCGCAGTTCCGGCTCCAGCGAGCTGGGCACGGTGCTGGCCCGGCTGATCCCGTCGATCAACTTCCCGCGCCCAAGCCTGGTGGACGGTGCGGAATTGACGCGTCCGGCACAACTGCGTGGTCTGTCGCCAGATCAGGTACTGGTGCTGGTCAACGGCAAGCGCCGCCACACCTCGGCATTCGTCAACCTGGGTGGTGCAGTGGGCCGGGGCTCGGCGCCTGCGGACCTCAATGCGATTCCGTTGTCGGCCATCGACCACATCGAAGTGCTGCGTGACGGCGCCTCGGCGCGCTACGGTTCGGACGCCATCGCCGGGGTGATCAACATCATCCTCAAGAACGCCGACCACGGCGGCTCGATCTCGAGCAAGTTCGGCGAGTACAAAAAAGGCGATGGTATCCAGCGTGAAATCTCGGGCAACACCGGTTTCGCCCTGGGTTCCAATGGCTTCATCAACATCTCGGGCGAAGGTCTGAACGACGACTACACCAACCGCGCGGGGGACGATTTCCGGGCCTCCAGCGTCGGCTCTACCACCTACGGCCAGCAGGTGTTCCGTCAGGGTGAGCCGGCTACCGACGGTGGCAAGTTCCAGTTCAACTCCGAATACAGCTTCAGTGATGCACTGGAGTTCTACACCTTCGGTGGCTATAGCAAGCGTAACGGCGAGACGGCCGGGTTCTATCGCCCCAGCAATGCGTCCAACAACATTGCATCGATTTTCCCCAATGGTTATCTGCCGTTGATCGACGGCACGCTGGAAGACACCACCCTGGTGACTGGCCTGCGCGGTGAACTGATCGATAACTGGCATTACGATCTGTCGTTCAACTACGGCAAGAACTCTTACCGGATCGACACCAAGACCATCAACACCTCATTGGGTGTGAACACCCCGCGTTCGTTCTACAACGGCACCCTGACCAACGATCAGAAGCAGTTGAGCCTGGACCTGTCCCGGGAGTTCAATGTGGGCTGGCTGCCGTATCCGGTGTCCGTGGCGTTTGGTACCGAATACCTGCGTCAGGACTACCAGATTTCAGCGGGTGATCCAGGTTCCTACTACCAGTCGGGCAGCTCCGGCCTGGGTGGCTTCCGGGATTCTGACGCGGGCAGCACAACGCGTCATAACTTCGCACAGTACCTGGATCTGGAAACCAACCTCACCGAGAAGCTGGGTGTTTCGGCAGCGGTACGTCACGAGGACTACAGCGACTTCGGCTCCAACGTGAGTGGATCGTTGTCTGCGCGTTACGACTTCACGCCGCAAGTGGCCTTGCGCGGTAGCGTCTCCACGGGCTTCCGTGCACCGTCCCTGGCACAGCAGAACTTCGCGTTTACCTCGTCGCAGCTGATCGGCAACACGATTCAGGAGTCAGGCACCTTCCCGGCCAACAGCAAAGTGGCAAAACTGTTGGGCGCCGATGACCTGCAAGCTGAAAAGTCGCGCAACTACAGCCTCGGCCTGGTGCTCGAGCCGACGGATAACCTGACCGTCACGACTGATATCTACCGGATCGACATCGATAACCGGATATCCCTGTCGTCCAACCTGGTGCTTAACGACGCGGCGATCAACTACCTGAAAGCCAACGGCGTGGGCAATATCAACTACACCAGTGCCCGTTATTTCACAAATGCGACGGATACCAGCACTGACGGCGTAGATATTGTCGCCAACTACCGCTATCAACTGGATAATGGCGTCCGTTGGAACAGCACGGTCGGCTACAACTACAACCACACCAAAGTCACTGACGTAAAAGCCAACCCGGGGATCCTCGATCAACTGGGCGTGAATCTGGTGCGGGTGGATCGTCGTGAACGTATCGGGCTGCTGGGGGATACCACTCCGCAACATAAGCTCAGCCTGGCTAACGATTTCAGCTACGGTAACTGGGCACTGCATACCAATCTGGTCCGCTATGGTGAGTTCACCAGTTATCAGGCGGACAAGATCAACGATCAGACCTTCAGTGCCGCGTGGCTGTTGGACCTGGCCGTGGATTACAAATTGCATAACTGGTTGTTCACAATCGGCGGCGATAACGTCACCGACAAGTACCCTGAAAAGCTCAATGCTTATGCGTCCAGTGGCGGCAACCTGGCGTACAGCACCTTTTCACCGTACGGTTACAGCGGGGCGTTTTATTACGGCAAAGTGACTTACAACTGGTAAGCCGTTTTGTCCGGGGGATCAGATGGGGAATCAAATCAACAGCTTGACCGACGCTGTCCACGAGGGCCTGGGGCTCAATTACCCACCGGTGATTGACCTGGGCCCCCAGTTGACCCGCGAACAGTTGCTGCACTCAATGCAAGCCACCATGAAGCTGCATCAGGGCGGTCCGGTCTGGCTGTTCGCGTACGGCTCTTTGATCTGGCGCCCTGAGTGCACCGCAGTGGAGCGTCAGCGCGGCCGGATTCACGGCTACCATCGCGGTTTGTACCTCTGGTCCCACGAACACCGGGGCACACCGGAACTTCCCGGCCTGGTGTTCGGCCTCGACCGTGGCGGCTCCTGCAGCGGGTTTGCCTATCGTTTGCCGGATGAGTGCCTGCAAGAGTCATTGCTGGCGCTCTGGCAGCGCGAGATGCCTTATCCGTCCTACCGGCCACACTGGCTCAGCTGTCGTCTGGAAGACGGCAGCCGGGTTCAGGCCCTGGGTTTCGTCCTGGAACGTCACTTGCCCAGCTATGCGGGTAATCTGCCGGACAGCGTACTCACCCAGGTGCTTGCCAGCGCCTGTGGACGCTATGGCACCACCCGCGACTACGTCGAACAAACCGCAACCGCCTTGCGCACCCACGCCATGCCGGATTTGAATCTGGAGGCCAAGCTCAAGCGGTGTCGGGGTGTTTCGGTGGGGTAGAACGAAAGACACAAATCCACTGTGGGAGCGAGCTTGCTCGCGAAGGCGGTGGGTCAGTCACCGACGATGTTTCTGGACTGACGCCTTCGCGGGCAAGCCTCGCTCCAACAGGTTTTGTGGGTTGCTGCAGATTCGGGTTTGAACCCCACAAACTCTCCGTTACGAATCCTGTGTTAGCTCCAGCACCCGGTCTACCAGCTTGTTGATGCCTGCTGCGGCTTCACTGATCGACTGCGCAACCATATAGGCTGGCGTGGTCACCAGTTTGCGGGCCTTGTCTTCGACAATATCGTCGACCTCGCACTCTTCGTGAGTACCGCCCATGCGGGTGATGGCGGCTGCCGTATCGGCGTCGTTGCCGATGGTACAGGTGACGCCCGGGCCATAGATCTTCGCGGCCAGGGCAGGGGAGACGCAGATCAGTCCCACCGGCTTGCCCAGCTCGGCAAAGGCCTCGGCCAGTGCCAGGACTTGCGCCTGGACGCTGCATTTGGCGCCCTCAGTGGCAAAGTTCGAGAGGTTTTTCGCTGCCCCGAAGCCGCCCGGAACGATCAGCGCATCGAATTGGGTGACGTCCGCTTCAAGAATGTCTTTCACCTCACCACGGGCAATACGTGCGGACTCGATCAGCACGTTGCGCGACTCCGGCATTTCTTCGCCGGTCAGGTGATTGATGACGTGGTGCTGGGCGATGTTCGGTGCAAAGCACTGGACCTGCGCGCCGCGTTGGTCGAGTCGCAGCAGGGTGATGACGCTTTCCTGGATTTCCGCGCCGTCATAGACGCCGCAGCCGGAAAGAATGACGGCCACTTTCTTTTGCATGCTGTGTGCTCCCCTGGCAGTGCGCAAGACATCCGTCTGGGAGTCTAGCGCAAGCCTGCGGCACGAACGGCCGCGGGGGCTTACGGGCAGTGCTGCTTACTGGTCTTTCGGCTTGTCGGATTCGACCGGCGTTTCTACCGGTACTACTGCCGGTACGTCGGCAGGCATGCTCTTGTTGCAGCAAGGGACTTTGGCTTCCCGGGCGATGCGGGCGTTTTTCAGGCGGCGACGCAGCCACAAGGCGGCGCCCAGCAGCAACAGGGCACCCAGGACCCAAAGCTCGTATTTCTTGACGTTGCCCAGCAAGCCTTCGAGCACAGCGCCAAAGTTGTAGGCCGCTACACCCAGCGCCGCTGCCCAGACCGCCGCACCGATGCCGTTGAGCAGCAGGTAGCGTCTCGGCGGGTAGCCTGACAAGCCAATGGCCACCGGCATCACCGTACGCAGCCCGTAGACGAAACGGAAGCTCAAGACCCAGATGTCCGGGTGCTTGCGGATATGCTCCAGTGCCCTGTCGCCCATCAGCTGCCAGCGCGGTTTGCGGGCCAGCAATTTGCGGCCATGCCTGCGCCCCATGAAGTACCAGAGCTGATCGCCCGCGTAGCTTCCGAAGAAGGCAACGAGCACCACCAGCTTGATGTCCATGTATCCGCGGAACGCAAGAAATCCGGCGAGAACCAGAATGGTCTCACCTTCGAAAAAGGTGCCGAGAAAGAGGGCGAAGTAGCCAAATTCCTGCAAGAAATGTTGGAGCATTATGTGGGTGCTGGCGAAATGAACGCGCAGACTAACTCGCCCAAGACATTCAGGAAAGTATGGATATGTGTCGCGAGGTTAAACTTCCTACGTGAAACAGTACTGCGTCCTGCAGTCGCAGGGTGCCCACGACTGTCACACATTGGTCATAATGGCGGCTTATAACTGTCGCGCTTGCCCGCCTGCGCGGGCTCAGGAGTCTTGCCGTGAGCTTTACCCCCGCAAACCGCTTGTTTCCTCTCACCCGCCTGCGTCGTAATCGTCGCGACGAATTTTCCCGTCGCCTGGTCCGGGAAAATGTCCTGACTACCAACGATCTGATTCTTCCCGTTTTTGTGCTCGACGGCGAAAACCGTCGTGAAGCTGTTGCTTCGATGCCGGGTGTTGAACGCCTGAGTATCGACCTGCTGCTCAAGGAAGCCGAAGAGTGGGTGGCGCTGGGTATTCCCGCGCTGGCGCTGTTCCCGGTGACGCCGCTGGAAAAGAAATCCCTGGATGGCGCCGAAGCCTGGAACCCGGACGGTATCGCCCAGCGTGCGACTCGCGCCCTGCATGACCGTTTTCCCGAGTTGGGCGTCATCACTGACGTCGCGCTGGACCCGTTCACCACCCACGGTCAGGACGGTATTCTCGACGAAGAAGGTTACGTACAGAACGATATTACGGTCGATGCCCTGGTCAAACAGGCGTTGTCCCATGCCGAGGCCGGTGCGCAGGTTGTGGCACCTTCGGACATGATGGATGGTCGTATTCAGGCCATCCGTGAAGCACTGGAACTGGCGGATCACGTCAACGTGCGGATCATGGCTTATTCGGCAAAATACGCCAGTGCGTACTATGGTCCATTTCGCGATGCCGTTGGCTCGGCCCTGAACCTGGGCAAGGCGAACAAGGCGTCTTACCAGATGGATCCGGCCAACAGCAACGAAGCGCTGCACGAAGTGGCAGCGGATCTGGCTGAAGGCGCCGACATGGTCATGGTCAAGCCGGGCATGCCGTACCTGGACATCCTTTATCGGGTCAAAGACGAGTTCAAGGTTCCGACCTTCGTCTACCAGGTCAGCGGCGAGTACGCTATGCACATGGCTGCGATCCAGAATGGCTGGCTGAGTGAAGGGGTGATTCTCGAATCCCTGACTGCTTTCAAACGTGCAGGTGCTGACGGCATCCTTACCTATTTCGCTGTCCGTGCCGCCCAACTGATGAAAGGGCAATAGCCCTAACAGGAACATCATGAATACCGAAGGACTCACCGAAGCAGTTATTGAAATCGAAGCTCCCGAGGCCGCGCCTGTGGTCGAGCCGAGCATCGAGGTCATACCGGTCGTCGAAGCCGCGCATCCCGTGACACCTGCTGTCGTCATCCCTAACCTGGACGACAGCAGCCTGTACATCCATCGCGAACTGTCGCAACTGCAGTTCAACATTCGCGTACTGGAACAGGCCCTGGATGAGTCCTATCCGTTGCTGGAGCGGCTGAAGTTTCTGCTGATCTTCTCCAGCAACCTCGATGAGTTCTTCGAAATTCGTGTGGCGGGCCTCAAGAAGCAGATCACCTTCGCCCGTGAGCAGGCGGGTGCCGATGGTCTGCAACCGCATCAGGCCCTGGCCCGCATCAGCGAGCTGGTGCATGGCCATGTGGATCGCCAATACGCGATCCTCAACGACATTCTTTTGCCGGAGCTGGAAAAGCATCAGGTCCGGTTCATTCGTCGTCGCTACTGGACGGCGAAGCTCAAAGCCTGGGTTCGTCGTTACTTCCGTGACGAGATTGCACCGATCATCACCCCCATCGGCCTCGACCCGACGCACCCGTTTCCGCTGCTGGTGAACAAGAGCCTTAACTTCATCGTGGAGCTGGAAGGTGTCGATGCCTTCGGTCGCGATTCGGGCCTTGCGATCATCCCGGCTCCGCGCCTGTTGCCCCGCATCATCAAGGTGCCGGAAGACGTCTGCGGGCCTGGCGACAACTACGTGTTCCTGTCGTCGATGATCCACGCTCACGCCGACGATCTGTTCCAGGGCATGAAGGTCAAGGGCTGCTACCAGTTCCGCCTGACCCGTAACGCCGATCTGGCGCTGGACTCCGAAGACGTGGAAGACCTGGCGCGTGCCCTGCGTGGCGAGTTGTTCTCGCGGCGCTATGGCGATGCCGTAAGGCTGGAAGTGGCAGACACCTGCCCCAAGCTGCTGTCCGATTACCTGCTCAAGCAGTTCAATCTGTCCGAGAGCGAGCTGTACCAGGTCAACGGTCCGGTGAACCTGACGCGCCTGTTCAGCATTACGGGTCTGGACAGCCACCCCGAGCTGCAATACACGCCGTTCACGCCACAGATTCCCAAGCTGCTGCAGAACAGCGAAAACATTTTTACCGTGATCAGCAAGCAGGACATCCTGCTGCTGCACCCGTTCGAGTCCTTCACGCCCGTGGTCGACCTGTTGCGTCAGGCCGCAAAAGACCCGCACGTATTGGCCGTGCGCCAGACGCTGTATCGCAGCGGCGCGAACTCGGAAATCGTTGATGCCCTGGTCGATGCTGCGCGCAACGGCAAGGAAGTCACGGCGGTGATCGAGTTGCGGGCGCGTTTCGACGAAGAGTCCAACCTGCAACTGGCCAGCCGTCTGCAAGCCGCGGGCGCCGTGGTGATCTACGGTGTGGTCGGCTTCAAGACTCACGCCAAGATGATGCTGATCCTGCGTCGCGAGGCGGGCGAGATCGTGCGTTATGCGCACTTGGGTACGGGTAACTACCACGCTGGCAACGCACGTCTGTACACCGACTACAGCCTGCTGACTTCCGACGATGCCCTGTGCGAAGACGTCAGCAAAATGTTCAGCCAGCTGATCGGCATGGGCAAGACCCTGCGCATGAAAAAGCTGCTGCACGCGCCGTTCACCCTGCGCAAGGGCATGATGGATATGATCCTGCGCGAAACCCAGTTCGCCCTGGACGGCAAGCCTGCGCACATCATCGCCAAGTTCAACTCACTGACCGATCCGAAGATCATCCGTGCGCTGTACAAGGCCAGTCAGTCCGGGGTGCGTATCGATCTGGTGATTCGTGGCATGTGCTGCCTGCGTCCCGGTATTGCCGGGGTTTCGCACAACATCCATGTGCGCTCGATCATCGGTCGCTTCCTGGAGCACACCCGGGTCTTCTACTTCCTTAATGGCGGCGAGGAGCAGATGTTCCTGTCCAGCGCCGACTGGATGGAGCGCAACCTCGACAAGCGCGTCGAGACCTGCTTCCCGGTGGAAGGCAAGAAGCTGATCCTGCGAGTGAAGAAAGAGCTGGAGAGCTATCTGACCGACAACACCCACAGCTGGATCCTGCAGTCTGACGGGCGTTACACCCGCAGCACCCCAACCGGCAACCAGAATGCCCGCAGCGCTCAGGCGACCCTGCTGGATCGCCTCAGCAACCCGGTGCTCAGCGTACGCTGAAGACGATACCGACTCGGGCCAACCACTCCGCTTCCAGCGCGAAGTCGGCCTGAGTCAGTTGGTTGTTTTCCAGCCAGCCGTCCGGGAACAACACATCCAGGCTCTGATCGTTGGCGTGCAGCACCACTTGCGGCATCTCCTGAGTACCACGAATGTGGTGGAACAGGATCGCGAAGCGCAGCAGTACGCACAGACGAATCAGCTTCACGCCTTGCTCGCCAAACTCGGCAAACTTGTCCTTGGGAATATTGCGGCGGTGCCCACGCACCAGCAGGGCCAGCATCAGTTGGTCTTCGCGTGAGAAGCCCGACAGGTCGGAGTGCTCGATCAGGTACGCGCCATGCTTGTGGTACTGGTAGTGGGCGATGTCCAGACCCACTTCATGCACCTTGGCACCCCAGCTCAAGAGTTCGCGGTACAGATCATCTTCAAGACCCCACGCTGTAGCGACCTGATCCAGCGCGTGAAGCGCTTTGCGCTCTACACGTGCGGCTTGTTCAAGGTCAACGTGATAACGGTCCATCAGCGAGCTTAGAGTGCGTTCGCGGACGTCTTCGTGGTGATGGCGGCCCAACAGGTCATAAAGAACGCCTTCACGCAGGGCGCCTTCGCAGTGGTCCATGCGCTTGAGTTCCAGCGCGTCGAAAATCGCCTCCAGAATCGCCAGGCCGGCCGGGAAAATCGCCCGACGGTCAGGCTTGATGCCATCGAAGTCGATCTTGTCGACGTCACCGAGCTTGAACAGTTTGCGCTTGAGCCAGGCCAGGCCTTCGGCGTTGACCTCGCCTGAACCATGACCGCCCGCCTTGAGAGCCAGGCCGATGGCGCGGATGGTGCCCGACGAGCCGATGGCCTCGTCCCATTTCAGGCGGTGCAGAGCGTGTTCAATACTCATGATCTCCAGACGCGCTGCGGTGTAGGCCTGTGCATAACGGGCCGGGGTGACCTTGCCGTCGCGGAAATAGCGTTGGGTAAAGCTCACGCAGCCCATCTGCAGGCTTTCACGCAGCAACGGCTCGAAGCGCTGCCCGATGATGAATTCGGTACTGCCACCGCCGATATCGGCCACCAGGCGTTTGCCAGGGGTATCGGCCAGGGTGTGAGACACGCCGAGGTAGATCAGGCGCGCTTCTTCACGGCCGGAAATCACCTCTACGGGGTGGCCCAGGATTTCCTCGGCGCGGCGGATGAATTCGCCACGGTTACGGGCTTCACGCAGGGCGTTGGTGCCGACGATACGAACGGCCCCCGGCGGCATGCCATTGATCAACTGGGCAAAGCGCTTGAGGCAATCGAGCCCGCGCTGCATGGACTCTTCGTTGAGCTGACGTTCTTCGTCTATTCCGGCGGCCAGCTGAACTTTCTCGCCCAGCCGTTCAAGAATGCGGATCTCACCCTGATTGGCTTTGGCTACAACCATGTGGAAGCTGTTCGAGCCCAGGTCGATGGCGGCGATCAGGGACAAATTCTTGGCTGTGGATTGCGGCATGGTCAAAGGGTCTCGGTCGATAACCGTGCCATCGTGCCACGAACCATCCCTGCCGCCAACGCGAAGCTTGAAAGCTGGCCACTTGCTCCCGGATTCAGTGTGTTGCAGCCGTGAGAAAACGGCCGGAATCTTCAGGCGGCGGCGTTTCTTTCGTGCTTTCCCGTCGGTCCGACTCTCTGTTCGATGGCGTACTGCAAAGGCTTGCGCAGGCCCAGCAGGAAGGCCAGCTCAGCCACCACGAACAAGGGCCCGACAATCAGGCCGGTGACGTCATCGATGAATGCCGGTTTGCGGCCTTCGTAGTAATGCCCGATGAACTGAATCACCCAGCCGACAATGAACAGCCCAAGCCCAGCGGCGAGCCAGATCAACGGCGACTGTTGCGCCAGGGACGCGCCAACCCACAGGCATAAGCCCAGCAGCACCGCCATGAGTACGCCGAACGACAGGTCCAGGCGCAGGTAGAACACCACGGCAGCCAAGGACACCAGCGTCGCGGGTGATAGCCAGAGGCCCGCCACCGACCAGCCAGGGCGCGAAAGCAGCACGGCAACGGCTATGACGATCAACGGGATGCCGACAAAGTGGCTGACGATGTTGCGCGTGTCGCGGTGGTAGGCGGCGTATTGGCTAAGGTGATCAACGAGGTTTTTCATTGTTATTCCTCCAGGTAGACGATGATCATGCCGCAGAGTTTGGTAGGGTTTCACCCGTAATGGGATCGACGCTGCATGAAAAAGGAGCAGTTATGACCAACGGAGCAGGATGGCGCTCGCGCCTGTTGAATGACCACTGGTTCGGCGAATTGCCTGCTGGTTTGCAGGATAGCCTGCTGGACGCGCTTCGGCAGCGGCGGGTGACGCCAGGCAAACCGGTGTTTGAACGCGGTGAGCCGCCATGCGGGCTGTACGCCCTGGTGGAGGGCTCGGTCCGGGTCGCTGAGAGCTATGAGCATCACGGCACTGTCGTCCACGGTTCGCCCCGGCTGCCTTACTGGTTCGGCGAGGTTTCGCTGTTCGATGGTCTGCCGCGCACGGTGGACATGTTTTCCTTTGAGCAAAGCATTGTGCTGCACGTGCCCCATGAAGTCCTCACCCGACTGCTGGAACAGCACCCTGCGTACTGGCGTTCGTTTCGTGCCCTGATCAGCCAGAAGCTGGGTATTCCGGTGTTGAGTGCCGAGCAGCAAACTCTTTTGCCGGTGACCACCAGCGTTGCCTGGCGCCTGCTGCTGTTGGTGTGCGGGTATGGCGAGCTGGATTACGCAGCACGGCTGATCAGGCTGTCGGACCTCAACGCGAAGGTGATGTCGCTGGCCCCCGAAGTGCTGCTGCCCGTCCTGGAGTTGCTACAGAAAAACAAGGTGCTGCGCATTGATGGCGAATGGCTGCAAATCCTCGATCTGGACAAATTACGCAAGGCGGCCAATGCCGCACCGATTAAGTCGCTATCCTGAGCGAACGAAAAATCGAGGTGCACCATGCGTTTGCTGTTAGTGGAAGATGATGCCGGGACCGCAAACACGCTGGCCGAAGGCTTTGCCGGGGCCGGGTTTGCTCTGGACGTTGCGCTCAATGGCCTGGATGGTCGCTATTTCGTCGAGCAGCAGGTTTACGACCTGATTATCCTGGACGTGATGCTGCCGGGGTTGAACGGCTGGCAACTGCTGCAACTGATTCGCCAGCGCGGTCATACGCCAGTGCTGTTCCTGACAGCCCGGGATTCCATGGAAGACCGCCTGCGCGGGCTGGAGCTGGGGGCTGACGATTACCTGCTCAAGCCCTTCACTTTCGAAGAACTGCTACTGCGGGTACGCGTGCTGCTGCGACGAGGGCCGACCGGCGAAGCTCATAGCTACAGCATCGCCGACCTGGAAATCGACGTGGCGCGCCAGCGGGTCAGCCGTGGCGGGCAGCGCATTTCCCTGAGTGAAAAAGAGTTCGTCCTGCTGCAACTGCTCGCCAGCCGCCAGGGCGATGTGGTGTCCCGGGCATTGATTGCCGCTCAGGTCTTCGAAGACGATGCGCGCAAGGTCGATGTCGGCATCCAGCGCCTGCGCTCGAAAGTCGACGAACGCTACTCGCCTGCGTTGATTCATGTTGTAGGGGAGGTGGGGTTTCAGTTGGCCGTGATGGATGCATAACAGTATTCCCTGTGATCATCCCCCAGGTTTTGCAGTTTGCCGCTTCAGCCCTGGGTGGACACACCATCGAGCTCCACCAACATCTGAATCATCACCCGCGCAGCTGTGGACAGCCGATAACCGCTGCGGCTGACGATGGCGCTGCGCAGGCTCAGGCTGTCCGGGTTCTGAGGCTGGTTGCGCCAATGCAGGCGCGCCAGTCGGCCCCGCTGGATATCGTCCGCGAAGGCTTCTTCCGTACCCATGCCGATGGCGTTGGAACGCAGCACGATCCTCGTCAGCGCGGGCAAGTGCTCGCTTTCGATGCTCAGGGGCAGGTCCGACCGGCCGCTGAGGTTGGCCAGCACCTTGCGAATGCCCGGCGGCATGGAGGCCGACGCCAGCGGGTAGTCGAACATGTCGTTGGTCGACACGCTGTCCTTGGCCAGTAGCGGGTGCTCCGGGCGGCAGAAAAACACGCTGCGCCGGGGCGTCAGGGCTTGAGTCTGATAGTTGGGATCAGCCTCGAAATGGCGAATATCAGCGATGAAAAACTCGATTTCTTCGCGATTCAGCGCCCGGCTCAATGCCTGCGGGCTGTCCACCTGAAAGTAGGTCCGAACCCGAGGGTGGGCGTTGATGAACTGCGCCACCGCCTGGGGCACCAGTTGCTCGGCGCAAGCCGGCCCGCAACCGAAGCGCAGTTCCCCGGCATCGAGCTTGGTCATCTGCGACACCTCGCTGCTGAGGATCGCTGCACCTTGTACCAGCCGCAGCGCATGTTGCAGCACCACCTGGCCTTCTGGCGTCGGCCGCAGGTCTTTTTGCGCCCGATCCACCAACACGCAGCCGAACTCCTGCTCCAGGCCCTGGATGCTGCGGCTGAAGGCGGGTTGAGTGATTCCCATGGCATCGGCGGCACGCACAAAGCTGCGGTGTTCAAGCAGGGCAATAAAGTAGCGCAGCTGGCGCAGGTCCATGGCGGTTCGAAGGTCCGAAGATAGAGTGAACAGGGTGAGCTGCGCAGTTTCAGGGGACTTTGGTTATTCCGTCAACAAAGCACGGCTTTGTTTTATATACCTTTATTGAATATGCATAGATGCAGTGGCCGAGATAGAGCCTTCCCCGCGCTCCAAACTTCAATGCATTAAAAGAATATTTTTTATGCCTTAAAGGCATGGCGTTCTGACGCCTTTGCGCAAAGCGTTGAATGACGCGGGCTGTAGCGTAACGGCATGTTTCATTATTCCATTGCGATCTAGCTATAACTTTAAAGATTACTTTAGGTGCTAAGCGGACTCGGTCGATCATTCACCCCTCGCAGGTTCCACATGCCATTGGGGGCAGATTCCGGCGGAACCTCGACTTTTTACCGAAGACTTGCAGGAGTTAAGCAATGGGCAATGTCCAGACCGCTGCCAGTGCACAAGAGGTGCCTTGGCGCCACGCACCGAGCGGCGAGTTGGTCGACCTCGGGCGGCCCTATCGCGGGCCTTTGGCTCTGTCTCGTCTGCACAGCACACCCAAGGGCGTGTTGAGCCGGCGTGAAGCGATTTTGCTGGGGATTTTCGCGCTCGTGCTGCATGGCGCAGTGATCTACTGGGTCAATCAGAACCCGGTGCCTGTGCTGCCGATCGTGCCGCCGGAAGTTCCGCCAATGACCATCGAGTTTTCGCAACCAGCGCCACCGGTTGTGGAAACACCGCCTCCACCGCCGGAGCCAATTCCGCAACCCGTGGTCGAGCCACCACCTCCGGTCGAGGACGAACTGGCCGTTAAACCGCCACCGCCCAAGCCGATCCCGAAACCCAAACCGGTCGTCAAGCCGGTGCCCAAGCCTGTGGCCAAGCCCGTGGAGCAGCCACCTGCGCCGCCCGCTCCGCCGCAGCCTGTTGCGGCCCCGGCACCGCCTGCGCCACCGGCTCCCAAGCCTGTGACACCGGCATCGGCAAACGCAGGTTATTTGCATAACCCGGCACCGGAATACCCATCACTGGCGATGCGTCGCGGTTGGGAAGGTACGGTTCTGTTGCGGGTGCATGTGCTGGCCAGCGGCAAACCGGGCGAGATTCAGATTCAGAAGAGCAGCGGTCGCGAACAGCTCGATGACGCCGCACAGGCGGCCGTCAAACGCTGGAGCTTCGTACCGGCCAAGCAGGGCGATGTTGCCCAGGACGGCTGGGTCAGCGTACCGATCGACTTCAAGATCAAGTAATCAGCGTCAACCGAATTTCATCGCAACAGCAGACTTTAATGCGCTAGCAAGAGAGAACAGATCATGAACCTACTGGCATCCCCTTTCGATTCGATTGAACACGCGGTCATCTGGCTGCTGGTGATTTTTTCCGTCGCCACCTGGGGGCTGGCATTGCTCAAGGGCGTGCAGTTCACCCGCCTCAAATCCCAGGACCGCAAGTTCCACAAGCAATTCTGGGCGGCCTCCAGCCTTGATTCCGCTGCAGAACTGGCTACCAGCCAGCCGGGTGCTGCGGCACGTGTTGCCCAGGCCGGTTATGCCGCCATCCAGGTAGGCGACGCGCCACACGCAGCGGACCTGAGCCAGGCGATCAACCACCAGGACCGACTGGAGCGTGCTCTGCGTCAGCAGATCGTGCGTGAGCGTCGCTCGCTGGAAACCGGCCTTGCTGTACTGGCCAGTATCGGCAGCACCTCGCCGTTTATCGGTCTGTTCGGTACGGTCTGGGGCATCATGTCGGCCTTGAAAGGCATCAGCGCGGCAGGCTCGGCGAGCCTGGAAACCGTGGCAGGTCCGATCGGTGCGGCACTGGTCGCAACAGGTGTAGGTATTGCCGTCGCGGTACCTGCGGTACTGGTTTACAACTACTTCCTGCGTCGCCTGAAGCTGACCGCAGCAGACCTGGACGATTTCGCCCACGACTTCTACAGCCTGGCCCAGAAGAATTCGTTCCGCGTTCTGCTGCACCCGGTGCTGAACAAATCGTCTGCAGCCGGTGGCGCGCAGAAAGTGAAGGAGGCGTCCTGAGATGGCCTTCTCGACTCAAGACAGTGACGAGGTACTCAGCGAGATCAACGTAACGCCTCTGGTGGACGTGATGCTGGTGCTACTGGTGGTGTTTATCGTCACCGCACCGCTGCTGACCAATGCGATCCCTATCAGCCTGCCCAAGACCGAATCGGTTGCACCGGTAGAGCAGAAAGACCCGCTGGTGGTCAGCATCGACGGCCAGGGCAAGCTGTTCATCAACAAGGACGAGATCCAGCCCAACCTGCTGGAAATCAACCTGGCGAGCGCCAAGGCCAAGAACCCTGACGTTCGGGTGCAGCTGCAGGCCGATGATGGCGTGAATTACGGCGAAGTGGCGCGGGCGATGGCATCCATCGAGCGGGCCGGTATCACCAAGTTGTCGGTTATCACCGCCAAGTAGTTTTTCTGTAACAAGGGATTGGTAGGTTCAATCCTGCCTGCGCAAATCGCGCAGGCCATCAGCAGTTTTTTGGGCCACTCCTTAAGGCAGGGTGTGGCCCTTTTTTATGCCTGGGCAAAATAAGCGTTCGTTTCCCCCGGGAGATTCCATGTTCGGGATCAATCGGTAAACGGAGACTTTGTTGGAGCGAGGCTTGCCCGCGAAGAACGATGACGCGGACTGTCTGAAAAACCGCGGGACGTGCTTCGCGGGCAAGCCTCGCTCCAACAGGTCCGAAGTAGGCGCATATTCCATTTGAGACTTAACAAATAGCGTCTTATTCCTTAACGAATATAAAACCTGTCCCTATACTTCGCCCATGAACGCAAACATGCAGGAGGCGAACCCCATGCATAACGAGTCGATCCGCTATCTGATCGTGCCAGGCTGGCAAGGGTCGCCTGACGACCATTGGCAAACACACTGGCAGAACAGCTTGCCCAACAGTGCACGCGTGGAGCAGGCCGACTGGCTCAAGCCCCGCCGTGAAGACTGGGTGGGTGAACTGCAGCGCAGCATTGCCGCTGACAGCACGCCAGTGATCCTGATCGCTCATAGCCTGGGGTGCATCACCATTGCTCACTGGGCGCAACTCGCACCGCTGGAGTCGTTGCGTCAGGTTCGCGGAGCCTTGCTGGTTGCGCCTGCCGATGTAGAACGTCCCAACTGCTCGCCGGCCCTGCGCAATTTCGCGCCGATTCCGACCGACCTGCTGCCGTTTCCGACTCAGGTAGTCAGCTCCGACAACGATGCTGCGGTTAGCGCCCAGCGGGCACTGGAAATGGCGCGTAACTGGGGTGCCGAATCAGGCGTACTCAGTGGCGCTGGACATATCAACGTCAAGTCGGGTCACCAGCGTTGGGAGCAGGGTTTTGCTTACCTGTATCGCCTGCAAAGTCGAATGGAACACCAGTCACGGCGTCGCGCATGAATTCAACCTGCGCGGCCCGGGTCGCGCCCCTTTCATCCATCAATCACATCATTACCTATCGTCACTTTTCATCTGCATCGACCCTGCGGGTCCTGCAGTCTATTTTTTAACGCTCAAGCCAAGCGATGGCTGGGCGGGAGTCTGCCATGAGTCTTCACGAAACCTTCGGCCAGCCACTGCTGACCTTCCCCGACGCTGAAAAAAGCCCCCTGAGCATCCGCGCCAAAGCGCTGGTCTTTGTCGATCCCCGTTCACGTCAACTGCGCGAAGAACTGGAGCAGCTTGCTCCACGTTCGCTGCCAGTGCTGATCCGTGGCGAGTCCGGGACCGGCAAGGAGTTGCTGGCACGGCATATCCATCGCGCCAGTGATCGCTCCGGCCTCTTCGTGTCGGTCAATTGCGGTGCGATCAGCCCCACCTATGCCGATGCTGAACTGTTTGGCTACGCAGCCGGTGCCCACAGCGGTTCGGCCAGCAGCCGTGCTGGCTGGTTCGGTTCGGCAAACGGCGGCACCTTGTACCTCGATGAAATCGGCGACTTGCCGCTTTCGATCCAGATCAAATTGCTGTCTGCCCTGGAAAACCACGAAGTCACCCGTGTTGGCGCTCATCAGCCAAGCCCAGTGGATGTGCGGCTGGTGGCGGCATCGAGCATTGATCTGGCGCAAGCCGTGGCGGCGGGCAAATTCAACGAGCGGCTGTTCCATTACCTGAGTGAAGGTCGTCTAGACCTGCCTGCATTGCGCGAGCGTACCGGCGATATCCTGCCTTTGGCCGAATACTTTCTGGGCATCTACAGCCAGCGCCTGGGTTTCCCGGTGCCGCTTGTCAGCGAGGCGGCCCAGCAGGTGCTGGAAGCCTACAGCTGGCCGGGCAACACCCGAGACCTGGAAAATGTCATCCATTTTGCGCTGTTGGTCAGCAGTGGCGATGAGATTCTTCCGGAGCACCTGAACCTGCCGGACAGTGCGCCGCCGTTGGTGCAGATTGAACGGCAGGCAGGGCGTTTGCTCGCAGAGGCGAATGTTGACGAACTCTTTGCACTCAAGGAATTGCTGGAAAAAGTTTCGCAACAATTGAGTCGCGGATGAATTAAACCTGCTAAACATGCGAATTACCGAAGCCGTAGCCTTGAAAAGGGCACGGCTTTTTTATTTTGTATGTAGGACGGTGCTGTCTGAAGTGTACGCAACTAGCTTTTTTATTTGTTTAATATGAAAGATGACGACTTTATTTCGGTGGAAAATATTAATTTACAGTTATCTCGTCGCGTGTGGGTAAAGGTGTATTAGATTTACGTGCGTTGACCATTTGTTGCTGGTCACTCTTGAAGGTCTATGTCTCCACAGGGATGTCATTATGGTTTTAACATTGAGCACAGAAAACGCGGATACGCTGACAGATACCCTGGAGCGTGCAGCTACCAAACCAGCACAGTACTTGAAGCTTGCCCTGGACGATGAAACGTCAGGGGGGCGAGCTGCCGGTTTGATTTTAACCAAGGAGGACATTTTAAAGATCAAGCGCTATGAACGGCGTGGGTTAGGGCTTCCAACGACACCCACCAGTGTAAGTAACCAATTGGGTTTCAGTAAAAGTGATATTTCAGGTCTCGAGGTTTCTGACTTCACCCTCTTGTATCAGTCCATCTATGAACATGCGCTGATGTGGAACCCTATCGAAAAGGATGTAAAGCTGGTTGGCGTTTCGCTGGATAATTTTTCCGGAAACCTGATCCTTACGGGGGAGCGATTAATCGCCGCCATTAATACATTGACCATTTTGAGCCAACTGGTTCTAACCGTGGCTGATCTTGATGAAGAGACGATAGAAGGGACGGACTGGCCAGAATTGAGTGCGGAGGATTTAAAAATCCTGCAGGCGTTACCATTCTATCTGCAGTCCGTGAAGGTCGACGTGGAGCGGTGCCAAGGAGAAGCCACTCAGTTAAAGAATGCGCTCGAAATTTTTTCCGCCGGGATGACGACTCAACTCATCCCGCTGACGAACGAGAAGCTCACGCTGGCCCGGAAAAATAACCTGGCCCACGGTATTGAGACGTTGAAGTCTGACATCCAGCAGCTTGAGTCGGACATAAAAGATAAAGAGCGTGAATATAAAAAAGCGACGGCAAATATTGCATGGGGAGGATTCGGTGGGCCTATTGGTGTCGCCATTACTGGCGGGATTTTTGGCAGTCAAGCAGAGCAAATACGTAAAGAAAAAAATAAACTCATCGAGCGCAAGCAACAGAAAATTTCGGAATTAGCCATTAAAGTGCCCTTGCTGGCAGCAATGGAAGATGTCGTGATGTTCTTTCAGGATCTTAATTTCAGTCTGCTTGATGCCGAACAGGGGGCGAAGAACCTCGAAGACCTCTGGAGCGTCATGGTTAAATTGATTGATCTTTCAAGCGAAGAGCTGAAGCGTATTGATAACAGTCGGCAACTGTTGTTTTTTGTTCTGGACTTTGAAAAAGCCATTGCGCCATGGAAGACCATCAAGGGTTACACCCATCAACTGTTGGTTGTTTTTAGTGAGGCGTTGGAGGAATACAAGATTTTAAATGCTGAACGCAGGAGTGATGCGAAATGACTGCTCAACAAAATAATTACAGTGCGCCCAATCGCAAAGCGATGCTGGCGGCCAAAGCGACGCTGATCAATAAGCAAGAAACGCTAAAGTTTGTGTTTCTGCCCTTGATCAAGGAGAAGTTGCTGTCCCTGTCACGGACTGCGGGGGTTAGCGATTTCGGAACCTTCGATGCGCTCAGGAATATATCGGTTACGCTGCTCGATACCGGTATTGATGCGATTGATAAAAAAATCGATCAGGTCAATGCTGCTTCGCTTTCCGAGAAGCAAAAGCAATCCGCTTTGATGATGCTTGCCTCTGATAAAACGCGTCGTGTCATTGAAGTGATGAACGTATTGAAAGCCAATGCAACGAAGATCGACAAACTGCAAAATGATGTGGCGAGCATCTCCCTGGAGCTTTTGGACAAAGAGCTGGAAAGCTCCATTCAGTCCACGGTGGATCGTCTGTCTGGCGAGTTGCAAAAGCTGGATACGCAAATCAGCGAAACCGGCAAAAGCCGTCGCGCGCTCGACGAGGCGATCGGGATTCTGGATAAGGTCAGCACCTTCGATCAGATTATCGATACGTTGCCGTCTGCAGGAGAGATTGCCAGTCTGGGCCTTAGCCCTTCCCAAGCCGCTGTGTTGAAACTTGGCCTGGACCACCTGCGCAAAGTGCTGGGGAAAGTCAGCGAAGCCTTGAAGTATTTCGAATTGGTCGATGCCCGGGATGAGCTACGTCGACGCCAGGACCTGTTGGTTTCGCAGCGACGAGAGCAGGCCGAAGAGAAGCAGGAGTATCTGAAACAGATCGGCGAGATCGGTGATCTGCAATTAATCATCACTGCCCAGGCATTCTGGATTGCCCAGTCGCAGAAAATTTCCGATGCACTTGAGACTTTCATCCACGCTCACCCCCTTGTAGGCGACTCAGAGGGTCTTGCCTGGTCGGAAGATTTTTTGATGTTAAGGCAGTACATCGATTCTTTTGCCGGCGTCATCCGGGTGTAAATCCGTTATGTAGCAGCCTCCTCAACGCTGCGCCTTGAGCTAGAGCGCTCGTGACACATGAATAGTGGCGTTTTGGGATTGTATAAAACAAAAAAGCATAAGCATTTACTTAAAAAGTATTGTATTGGAATAAAGAATCTCGGTAATGTCCGCTCCACGCCGCTGAATCCATGAGGGGTTCAGCGGCAATCTACTAATAAGCGGTCGTGTGTGACGACAGCGATTTTTGCTAAGGACATTGCATGAAGAAGACGTTGCTGTTGACCGCTCTGGCGGCTGCACTTTCGATTGGCCTGGCACATGCCGGCGAAAAACTGGTTGTCGGCGCGACGCCTGTTCCCCATGCCGAAATTCTCGAGCTGATCAAGCCAGAGCTGGCCAAAGAAGGCGTTGACCTGGAGGTCAAGGTTTTCACTGACTACGTACAGCCGAACGTGCAAGTTAACGAAAAACGCCTGGACGCCAACTACTTCCAGACCAAGCCTTACCTGGACGGCTTCAACTCGGGCAAAGGCGCAAACCTGGTCACCGTGGTCGGTGTGCATGTTGAACCCTTTGGCGGTTACTCCAGCAAGTACAAGTCCCTGGACAAATTGCCTGATGGCGCAACGGTTGCCATCCCGAACGAAGGCAGTAACGCCGGACGTGCTCTGCTTCTGCTGCAGAAAGGCGGCCTGATCACTTTGAAAGACCCGACTAACGCACTGTCGACGCCGAAAGACATTGCAAGCAACCCGAAACACCTGAAGTTCAAGGAACTGGAATCTGCCCTGCTGCCGCGCGCACTGGGTCAGGTCGACCTGGCGTTGATCAACACCAACTACGCGCTTGAAGCCAAGCTCAATCCTAAAAAGGATGCGCTGATCATCGAAGGCGCTGATTCGCCTTACGTGAACTTCCTGGTTGCACGTCCTGATAACGAGCACAGCGACGCGATCCAGAAACTGGCCAAGGCGCTGACCAGCCCTGAAGTCAAAGCGTTCATCGCCAAGAAGTACGACGGCGCGGTACTGCCAGCGTTCTGATGCCTCGTGATTTGATCAATCGTTACTGATTCATGTTTTCCACGCCGACGGCTTGCACCAGCGTCGGCGTTTTTGTGTGTGCGCTCAAAGCCCTGCCCAGGGCAATCAGCAGCTTCACGTTGTCGTCCTGGTCGGGTGCCTGACCGGAGCTGGCAGGTTTCTCGTCAGTAATCTTTTGGGGGCGCGGCGCAGCAGTGGCCATGGAAAATTCTCAGTTGTTTTATCCGAAATATTCGAGGCGCCAGTCGTTTTGGCGTGGCTGTATGCCACTGGCACAACCCCGGATAGACAGCAGGAATGCGGGTTGTGTCCCTATCGCGGTTAAAGAATTTTTCATCTAGTTCGTTATGCGCTATGCATATGCCCTAACGATATTTAAATTTCGATTCTTATAGCTATAAAGTCCCGACTCTCAGTCACGCAAGCATCCCTGGAGTCGGAGTTCTCATGCCAGTAGCCTCCCTCGCTTCATCCGCCGTTCAAGCACCTGCCCAACAGTTCGATGTGCGTCCATTCACCGGAAAGGTGGGCGCGGAAATCGTCGGTCTGGATCTGTCCAAACCCCTCAATGATGCCGACTTCGCGCGCATTCATCAGGCTCACCTGGACTATCACGTGGTGGTGTTCCGCGATCAGCAGATTACCCCGCAACAGCAGATCGACTTCAGCCGTCGCTTCGGGGTCTTGCAGATACATGTGCTCAAGCAGTTCCTGTTGGCCAACCACCCGGAAATCCTGATCGTGTCTAACGTCGTCGAAAACGGGCAGCCGATTGGCCTGGGCGATGCGGGCAAATACTGGCATTCGGACCTGTCCTATAAAGAGCTGCCGAGCCTGGGCTCGATGCTGCATGCGCAGGAGTTGCCAAGCGAAGGCGGCGACACCCTGTTCGCTGACATGCACCTGGCCTGGGACACCCTGCCACAGCACCTGCGTGACGCTGTTGAAGGTCGCTCGGCTGTGCACAACTACACCGCGCGTTACAGCGAAGGCCACAACGCCGCCAGCTGGCGCCCGACCCTGACCCCCGAGCAGCTCGCTCAGGTGGTGGAAGTCGCTCACCCTATCGTGCGTACTCACCCCGAAAACGGCCGCAAGGCTCTGTTCGTCAGTGAAGGCTTCACCACCCGCATCGTCGGCCTGCCGGAAGACGAAAGCCGTCGCATCCTCGAAGAGATCTACGCCCACAGCGTGCTTCCCGAACATATCTATCGCCATAGCTGGCAGCCCCATGACCTGGTGTTCTGGGACAACCGTTCGCTGATCCACCTGGCAGCAGGCTGCCCACCGGAACTGCGTCGCAAGCTCTACCGCACCACCATCCAGGGTGATGCGCCGTTCTGATTCAGGAGAGCCGTTCCATGAATGCTGCCTTGCAAAGCCACACGGCTAGCGAAAGCGCCACCGCACAACAGGTCAATCAGCCGACCGCTGAAGCCCTGTTGCAAGTCCAGGGCGTGAGCCTGGAATACCGCACCCCGGAGCGCGTGGTGCGGGCGACTCATCAAGTGAGTTTCGAAATCGATCCGGCTGACCGCTTCGTGCTGCTCGGCCCGTCAGGCTGTGGCAAGTCCACGTTGCTCAAGGCCGTGGCTGGTTTTATCAAACCCAGCGAAGGCCAGATTCGTCTGGCGGGCGTCGAGGTCAAGGAGCCCGGCCCTGACCGGATCGTCGTGTTCCAGGAGTTCGACCAGTTACCGCCCTGGAAAACCGTGATCCAGAACGTCATGTTCCCGCTGCTGGCGTCGCGCACCTTGAAGCGCCCCGCAGCCGAAGAGCGGGCGCGGTATTACCTGGAGAAAGTCGGCCTGAGCGCCTTCGCCGATGCCTACCCGCACACCCTGTCCGGCGGCATGAAAGCGCGGGTGGCGATTGCTCGCGCCCTGGCCATGCAACCCAAGATTCTCTTGATGGACGAGCCCTTCGCCGCCCTCGACGCTTTGACCCGCCGCAAGATGCAGGAAGAGCTGCTGGAACTGTGGGACGAGGTGCGCTTCACCTTGTTGTTCGTCACGCACTCCATCGAAGAAGCGTTGGTGGTGGGCAACCGGATTCTGTTGCTGTCCCCGCATCCTGGCCGCGTACGTGCCGAGATCAACAGCCACCAGTTCAACCTGAAAAGCCTGGGCGGTGTGGATTTCCAGAACACCGCGCAACGCATTCACCGGCTGCTGTTCGATGAGGGTGAACCGGGCTCGGTTGATCGCGAATTGAGCTTCCAGGACATCCGTATCGCTTATTGATCGGGAATCCCTTGTAGGAGTGGACTTGCCCGCGATGGGTCGCGTGGCGGCCCCAAACGACCGCGGGCAAGCCCACTCCTACAACGATTGAGTCAGCATCAAAGAGAATTCACCATGAGTCTTTCATCCCCCATCCGCGAAGAATACGAAATCACGCTGGAGCCTTTCACTCAGGAAGACCTGGCCCGTGATATCCCTCTGGCGCAACGCATCTGGCAAGTGAGCTGGGTGCGCAAGAGTGTCATCCTGATCGTGCTGGCCGTGATCTGGGAAATTGCCGCACGCCTGCAGAACAACGATTTGCTGCTGCCCAGCTTCCTGCAAACCGCCCATGCGTTCGTCGACGGCATCGTCACCGGCGAGCTGCTGGCCAAGGTCTGGATTTCCCTGACAGTGCTGATCAAGGGCTACCTGATCGGCATCGTCCTGGCATTCGGCCTGACCACGCTGGCGGTCTCGACGCAACTGGGCCGCGACCTGCTTGCCACCCTGACCGCCATGTTGAATCCCTTGCCTGCCATCGCGTTGCTGCCGCTGTCGCTGCTGTGGTTTGGCCTGGGTGAAAACAGCCTGATTTTTGTGCTGGTGCATTCGGTGCTGTGGGCGTTGGCGCTCAATACCTACGCGGGTTTTCTGGGCGTCTCGGAAACCCAGCGCATGGCCGGTCGCAACTACGGTTTAAAGGGCCTGCGTTTTGTCTGGTTCATCCTGATCCCGGCGGCGCTGCCATCGATTCTCGCGGGCCTGAAAATCGGCTGGGCGTTTGCCTGGCGGACCTTGATCGCCGCCGAGCTGGTGTTTGGCGCCTCGTCCGGTAAAGGCGGCCTGGGCTGGTACATCTTCCAGAACCGCAACGAGCTGTACACCGACAAAGTGTTTGCTGGCCTGGTGGCCGTGATTCTGATCGGCCTGCTGGTGGAAAACCTGTTGTTCAGCAACATCGAGCGCCTGACCGTGAAGCGTTGGGGCATGCAGCGCTGATGGATTGAAGCGCGTCGTTTTTTCTTTTTTGTCCCAACGAGAGGATCTCCATGGTTACTTCTTTCAAACGCCCGGCACTCACTGTATTGTCTGCGGCGCTCGGTATGGCAGGCGCACTGCTCAGTGGCGGCGCGCAAGCCGAAGGCAAAATCAGCATTGCCCAGCAGTTCGGCATTGGTTACCTGATCCTTGACGTGGTGCAGGATCAGAAACTGATCGAGAAACACGGCAAGGCAGAAGGGCTGGACATCAAGGTCGACTGGAACAGCATTTCTGGCTCCACCGCCATGAACGAAGCACTGCTGGCTGGCGCACTGGACGTGGTATCGGCAGGCATCCCGCCGATGCTGGTGCTGTGGGACCGCACCAAGGGCAAGCAGAACGTCAAGGCCATCGCCTCGCTGGGCTCGATGCCCAACTACCTGCTGAGCAACCGGCCTGAGGTCAAGACGCTTAAAGACTTCGGCGACAAGGACCGCATCGCCGTTCCGGCCGCTGGCGTGGGCTTCCAGTCCCGCACCCTGCAGATCGAAACCGCCAAGCAGTTCGGTGATGCCAACTTCAAGAAGTTCGACGACATCTCTGTGAGTGTCCCGCACCCGGACGCGACCGCTGCCCTGATCGCTGGTGGTTCTGAAATCAACGCCCACTTCTCCAGCCCGCCGTTCCAGTATCAGGAACTGGAGAACCCGAACGTGCACAAGGTGCTCAGTTCCTATGACGTGCTGGGCGGTCAGGCGACGTTCAACGTGCTCTACACCACCCAGAAATTCCACGACGAAAACCCCAAGACCTACAAGGCGTTCTATGACGCCCTGGCTGAGGCGTCGCAAATCATCAAGGCCGATAAAAAGGCTGCCGCCGAGACCTACATCCGCGTAGAAAAATCCAAGCTGCCGTTGGCGCTGGTAGAGAAGATCGTATCCGACCCGGAAATCGACTTCACCATCGACCCGCAACGCACCTTTATCTACGCCGATAAATTGCAGGAACTGGGTGTACTGAAAAACAAGGCTGCGGACTGGAAGGAATACTTCTTCGAAGAAGCCCATGGTGGTGCGGGTAGCTGAGGCGGTCAGTTATGAGACCGAGCCTGTGTAAGATCCAAGTGTGGTGGGAATCTGTGGGAGTCGTCCCGCCGCTAAAGCGCCGCAAGCACAGCCTCCCTCTGTAGGAGCGGACTCGTCCGCGAAAGCGATGTTTCAGGCACGGAAGACATTGCCTGTGCCGACGTCTTCGCGGACAAGTCCGCTCCTACAGTAGTTTTTCGTCACCTGAAATCCTCAACTCGGCCAACTCCACGCCGGGGCATCGAACAATCCCTGACCGACGATTTCGGTCTGGCCCAGGGTTTTTTTCAGCTGGATGGAGTTACACGCCGGGTGCTGCTCCAGGGCGCCTATCAGGCGGCTGGCGTGGGAGACGACCCAGACCTGGCAACTTTCGGATGCGCGCACGATCAAACGGGCCAATGCGGGCAGCAGGTCCGGATGCAGGCTGGTTTCCGGTTCGTTGAGCACCATCATGGTCGGCGGGCGCGGGGTTAGCAGGGCGGCGATCAACAGCAGATAACGCAAGGTGCCGTCCGACAATTCTGCTGCTGACAGGGGCCGCAGCAATCCCTCCTGAAAGAACTCAATCGAGAACAACCCACCCGGCACCGCGTTGATGTTCAAGCGCGAGCCAGGGAAGGCATCGCTGATCGCGGCTTCCAGGTCGGCGGGTTCGCCCATTTCCTGGATGGTGCGCAGGGCGGCGGCCAGGTTGCGTCCGTCGTGGTGCAATACTGGCGTGCGGGTCCCCAGTTGCGGTTGGCGGGCCGGGGCGTCTGCGTCGCTGCGAAAGTGGTCATAGAAACGCCAGCCACGGATGTTGTCGCGCAGTTGCACCACTTCCGGTGAGGCGCGCAGATTGCCGACCTGATCGAACAGGCTGTCGAACAGCGGTGTGTGGTAAGCCAGCACATCCCAGTCACGCCCGTCACGAACCCGAACCATCGGACCCTTGCGGTCCACCAGCAGGCTGGAGGGGCGATAAACCGGGCCTGTCCAGATGCATTCCCTTTTGATTTCCGGGTCCAGGGAAAAACCGGTCGGTGGCGCACCGGGGCCAGCCGGCGGCACCAGCCCGAGCGAGATGGCATAACTGAAGTCTTGCCCCGCAAAACCCAGCCGCAGGCGTATCACGTTTTTCTTGGGGCCACCCTGAATCTCCACCTCGCCATTGCGCATGCGGCGAGAGATGGTTTCCGGCCCGGCCCAATAGGTCGAATCCAGCCCGCCTTCCCGTGCCAGCGCATTGATCACCCCGCCCTGAGCGGTTTCCGCCAGCAGGCGCAGAGCCCGATAAAGGTTGGACTTGCCGCTGCCGTTGGGGCCGGTGATGAGGTTCAGGCGCTCCAGTGGAACGACCAGCGTATTGATCGAGCGGTAGTTGGCGACGGCGAGGGTTTTCAGCATTCGTGTTTGCGTCCTGCGTGACGTATAGGGGCCAACGATACCTCAGCGCTCGAGTTTCGCCAGCCAAGGAACCCTCATCTACGCTGACAGTCGCATGATCACGACGCGGCCATGTCTTCCAGGTGGCCTGCGCACGGCTTTCGCACAAGGAGTTGGCATGCCCGGGCATCGATCTAGACTGAAAATTGTGGGTTTGGGCCTTTGTCTGGCGATGTTGATCGGCTGCAGCAAGGAGAAGCCCAAGGAGCCGGATCGGGTTCGGGTTCAGGTTCAGCAGGTCAAGACTGCCGAGTTTGCGGCCAAGGTCGCTCTGACGGGGGATATTCAGGCGCGGGTGCAGACCCAGTTGTCGTTCCGGGTGGGCGGCAAGATCATTCAACGCACGGTCGATGTGGGTGACCGGATTTCCGCCAAGCAAGTGCTGGCCCGGCTTGACCCCAAGGACTTGCAGACCAATGTCGCCTCGGCGCTGGCTGCCGAAGCCGCTGAGCAGGCGCGGGTCAAACAGACCGCCGCGGCCTTCGTAAGGCAGGAAAAACTCTTGCCCAAGGGCTACACCAGCCGCAGCGAGTACGACTCGGCCCAGGCTGCGTTACGCAGCAGCCAGAGTGCGCTGAAGGCGGCCCAGGCTCAGCTCGCCAGTGCCCGCGAGCAACTGAGCTACACCGCGCTGGTTGCCGATGTGCCGGGCATTATCACCTCGCGCCAGGCCGAGGTCGGGCAAGTGGTGCAGGCGACCGTGCCGATCTTCGGCCTGGCTCGCGATGGCGAGCGGGACGCGGTCTTCAACGTCTATGAGTCGCTGTTCGTCGAGCCGCCCACCGATCAACCGGTGCAAGTAACGCTGCTGGATAACCCGCAGATCAAGGTCAACGGCAGGGTCCGTGAGGTCACGCCCGCTGTTTCCGCCAAGACCGGCACCCTGCAAGTGAAGATCGCGCTGCAAACCTTGCCCGATGGGATGGAGTTGGGCTCAGTGGTCAGCGTGGCGTTGAGTGTGCCGGCCAAATCCAGCGTCGAGCTGCCATGGTCGGCCCTCACCAAGGGGCTGGGTGATCAACTGGGGCAGCCTGCGGTGTGGGTGGTGGACGACCAGGGCAAGGCCAATCTGCATCCGGTCACCGTGGGTCGTTATCTGACCAGCAATGTCATCATCAGCGACGGCCTTAAAGGTGGCGAGAAAGTGGTGATCGCCGGAGGGCAGCTGTTACACCCGGACATGCAGGTAGAGATTGCCGACCTGCAGCCACAGAAGACCGCCGAGGTGCAGCCATGAGGCGTCTGACATCTGTACTGCTGGGCGGCTTGTTATCAAGTGGCCTGTTATTGAGTGGCTGCGGCAAGGAAGAGGCTGCCCCTGAACCTGTGCGGCCCGTCTTGTCAGTCGAGGCCCTGCCTGAGTCCGAACAGAGCCTGGGGCGCTTTGCCGGGAACATCGAAGCTCGCTACGAAAGCACCCTGGGGTTCCGGGTGTCGGGACGCATCGCTCAGCGCAACGTGGATGTCGGTGCCGAAGTGGAAAAGGGCGCGTTGTTGGCGCGGCTTGACCCTACGGATCTGCAAAACACCCTGCGCTCCAGCCAGGGCGACCTGGCCCGGATCGAAGCGCAGTGGATCAACGCCCAGGCCAATGCCCGTCGCCAGCAGGAACTGTTCGACCGAGGCGTCGGCGCCCAGGCACAACTGGACGTCGCCCAGACCGACCTGAAAACTACCCGCTCGTCCCTCGATCAGGCACGCGCGGCGGCCAGCCAGGCGCAGGATCAACTGAGCTACGCCGAGCTGCGCACCGATCATGCGGCCGTGGTGACCGACTGGAAGGTGGAGGCCGGTCAGGTGGTCAGCGCCGGGCAGGAAGTGGTTACGCTGGCACGCCCGGACATCAAGGAAGCCGTGATCGACCTGCCGTCGCAACTGGCGGAGCAATTGCCGCCAGGCGTGACGTTCCGTGTCGCCAGCCAGCTCGACCCAGGCATCAACACCACCGCCAACGTGCGAGAGCTTGAACCCCAGGCCGAGCGCTCGACTCGTACCCGTCGAGCACGGTTGACCCTGGCCGATACCCCGGCAGCATTCCGGCTGGGCACCGCCGTCAGCGTGACCCTGACCTCAGCCATCGAGCCCCACACACGACTGCCGATCAACGTGCTTCAGGAGGTCGATGGCAAGACGCAAATCTGGGTCGTCGACATGCAGAGCCAGACCGTTTCCCCGCGTGAGGTGAAGGTCATCAGCCGCGACGACGACAGCATCGTCTTGGCCGCCGGGGTCAAGGCGGGCGAGCGCGTGGTGACCGCCGGGGTGAACAGCCTCAAACCGGGGCAGAAAGTAAAAGTCGATAAGGAAAGCCCGCGATGAAAGGGAGTTTCAACCTGTCCGATTGGGCCCTCAGGCATCAATCGTTCGTCTGGTACCTGATGTTTGTCGCGTTGCTGATGGGCGTGTTCTCGTACATGAACCTGGGACGCGAAGAAGACCCGTCGTTCACCATCAAGACCATGGTGATCCAGACCCGCTGGCCCGGCGCGACGGTGGACGAAACCCTGGAGCAGGTCACCGACCGGATCGAGAAAAAACTCGAAGAACTCGACTCCCTCGACTACGTGAAAAGCTACACCCGACCCGGAGAGTCGACGGTCTTCGTCTACCTGCGCGACACCACCAATGCCAAGGCGATCCCCGAGATCTGGTATCAGGTGCGCAAGAAGATCAACGACATTCGCGGCGACTTCCCGCAGAACATTCAGGGGCCAGCGTTCAACGACGAATTCGGTGACGTCTACGGCTCGATCTACGCCTTTACCGCTGACGGCCTGTCGATGCGCCAGTTGCGCGATTACGTCGAGCAGGTGCGGGCCGATATTCGCGCCGTGCCGGGGCTGGGCAAGGTCGAGATGATCGGCCAGCAGGACGAAGTGCTGTACCTGAACTTCTCGACTCGTAAGCTCGCTGCGTTGGGCCTGGACCAGCGTCAGGTCGTGCAAAGCCTGCAATCCCAGAACGCGGTGACGCCTGCGGGGGTGATCGAAGCCGGGCCGGAACGAATTTCGGTGCGCACTTCCGGGCAGTTCGCGTCGGAGAAAGACCTGGCCGCCGTCAACCTGCGGCTCAATGACCGTTTCTATCGGTTGAGCGATATCGCTGACATCACACGCGGCTACACCGATCCGCCCAAGCCGCTGTTTCGCTACAACGGCCAGCCAGCGATTGGCCTGGCGATTGCGATGAAGAAGGGAGGCAACATCCAGGAGTTCGGCAAGGCGCTGCATGCACAGATGGATGCGTCCACGGCGGACTTGCCTGTCGGCGTGGGCGTGCATAACGTTTCGGATCAGGCCCAGGTGGTGGAAAAGGCGGTGGGCGGTTTTACCAGCGCGTTGTTTGAAGCGGTGGTGATTGTGCTGATCGTCAGCTTCATCAGCCTCGGGGTGCGCGCCGGGCTGGTGGTGGCCTGCTCGATCCCGCTGGTGCTGGCGATGGTCTTTGTGTTCATGGAATACAGCGGCATCACCATGCAGCGGATTTCCCTCGGCGCCCTGATCATTGCCCTCGGCCTGTTGGTGGACGACGCGATGATCACTGTGGAGATGATGGTCACGCGCCTGGAAATGGGCGAGACCAAACAGCAGGCCGCAACGTTCGCCTACACCTCCACTGCCTTCCCGATGCTCACCGGTACGCTGGTCACGGTCGCAGGCTTCGTACCGATTGGCCTCAATGCCAGCTCGGCCGGGGAATACACCTTCACGCTGTTTGCCGTTATTGCCGTAGCGATGCTGGTGTCGTGGGTGGTTGCGGTGTTGTTCGCGCCGGTGATCGGCGTGCATATCCTGAGTGCCAACATCAAGAAGAAATCCGAAGAACCCGGACGCATTGCCCGGGCCTTCAACGGCGGCATGTTTTTCGCGATGCGTCATCGCTGGCTGACCATCATCGTCACCGTGCTGCTGTTCGTGGGGGCGGTGTTCTCTATGCAGTTTGTGCAGAACCAGTTCTTCCCGTCGTCGGACCGACCGGAAATTTTGCTGGACCTGAACCTGCCGCAGAACGCGTCGATCAACGAAACCCGCAAGGTGGTGGATCGCCTGGAAGCAACCCTCAAAGACGACCCGGACATCGCTCGCTGGAGCACCTACATCGGCCAGGGTGCGGTGCGTTTCTACCTGCCGCTGGACCAGCAACTGGAGAACCCGTATTACGCGCAGCTGGTGATCGTCAGCAAGGGGCTGGAAGAGCGCGGCGCCTTGACCGAGCGTTTGAAGAAGCGTCTGCGTGACGACTTCGTCGGCATTGGCAGCTACGTGCAGCCACTGGAAATGGGGCCTCCGGTGGGCCGTCCGATTCAGTATCGGGTCAGTGGGGAAAACATTGATCAGGTGCGCCAGCACGCCATCGAACTGGCTACGCTGCTGGACAAGAATCAGCACGTGGGCGAGATGATTTACGACTGGAACGAGCCGGGCAAAGTCCTGCGTATCGACATTGCCCAGGACAAGGCGCGTCAGTTGGGGCTGTCGTCGGAGGACGTGGCGCAACTGATGAACAGTATCGTCAGCGGCTCGCCGGTGACCCAGGTGCGCGACGATATCTACCTGATCAACGTGGTGGGTCGCGCCGAAGACGCTGAGCGCGGAACGCCCGAGACCTTGCAAAACCTGCAGATCGTGACCCCGAGCGGCACCTCGATTCCGCTGCTGGCGTTCGCCACCGTGCGCTATGAAATGGAGCAGCCGCTGGTCTGGCGCCGGGATCGTAAACCGACCATTACCATCAAGGCCGCGGTACGGGACGAGATGCAGCCTACGGACCTGGTCAAACAACTCAAGCCGGAGATCGACAAGTTCGCTGCTGGCTTGCCGCTGGGCTACAAGGTCGCTACCGGTGGCACTGTGGAGGAGAGTGGCAAGGCTCAGGGGCCAATTGCCAAGGTGGTGCCGCTGATGATCTTCCTGATGGCGACGTTTTTGATGATCCAGCTGCACAGCGTGCAGAAGATGTTCCTGGTCGCCAGCGTCGCGCCTCTGGGCCTGATTGGCGTGGTGCTGGCGCTGATCCCGACGGGCACACCCATGGGCTTTGTGGCGATCCTCGGGATTCTGGCGCTAATCGGCATCATCATCCGTAACTCGGTGATCCTGGTGACCCAGATCGACTCGTACGAGCGCGCGGGCTACCTGCCCTGGGACGCCGTAGCCGAAGCCACCGAACATCGCCGCCGCCCCATCCTCCTGACCGCAGCGGCTGCCAGCCTGGGCATGATCCCCATCGCCCGCGAAGTGTTCTGGGGCCCGATGGCCTACGCCATGATCGGCGGCATCATCATCGCCACACTACTGACGCTGCTGTTCCTGCCTGCGCTGTATGTGGCGTGGTACCGGATCAAAGAACCGAATGATGAGGAGCGTAAGAGGGCTGAAGACGAGAAAGGCAAGGACGAAGGTGAGCCAGCGCCTGCTCAGTGAGGCCATTCGCGGGCAATCCTCGCTCCAACAGTGATTCGGTGTCTGTTGGAGCGAGGCTTGCCCGCGAAGGACTCGACTCGGTTTATTGCGATAGCAACATCTCGCTATGAAATCAGGCCTCTACAACCAGAAGCCCAAGCTAGCTTTTGAGATTTACAAAGCTCAGAGGCAATCTGATGCATACGCACTTTCAGACAAATAGAACGCGAATGGGCCGGTACAGCGAGCGCGGTCAAATTTACCTCCTTACATCTATCACCAAAAATCGTCATGAATTTTTTTCCGACTGGAGAATTGGAATGCTTGTCGCCAAACAATTCGAACAGGCGGAACGCGAAGAACTGGTCGCCTCATTGACGTGGGTCGTGATGCCGGATCATTTTCACTGGCTGGTTGAGCTGAAAGAGAAACCGCTAAGCGCCGTGGTTGCCCGTATAAAATCCAAAAGCAATCACATGGTGAACAAGGCCTTGGCACGTACCGGGAGCATCTGGCAGCGAGGTTTCCATGATCGTGCCATTCGCAGGGAAGAAGATCTGAAGGCCGTCGCGCGCTATATCGTGTTAAACCCGGTAAGGGCTGGACTGGTTAAACGGGTGGGGGATTATCCGCTTTGGAATGCTGCCTGGATTTAGCCAAGAGCTTCGCGGGCAAGCCTCGCTCCAACGAACTGTGACGTCTGTTGGAGCGAGGCTTGCCCGCGAAGGGGACATCTCAAACCCTGCGCCAGACACTCGCCAGCCAAGGCTGTTGCGCAAGCGGCAAACCCGCCGGACGGTAGTAGTGTTCGAGTTCAACGAAACCCGCCGCTGTCAGTAGATCGCGCCATGCGTGCAGGTCGTGGTAGGAGCCGTAGCGGCTGCCGTTCCAGCCTTCCTTGTTGTCGCCCCGGGGGTTGGAGCTGAAGAGCACGCCGCGTGGCTTGAGGGTGGCGTACAGCTCGCGCAGTACCCGTGGCAGTTCCTGGCGGGGGACGTGGAACAGCACGGCGTTGGCAAAGATGCCGTCGAAGCGCTCGTCGGGGAGATCCAGTTCAAGGAAGTTCTGCTGCCAGACTTCACAGCCGCTGTCGACACGGGCCATTTCGGCAAATCGCTCGGTACCGTCCAGGCCTACGGCGATGTGGCCCATGGCGGTAAATGTCTTCAGGTCACGGCCCGGGCCGCAGCCGAAGTCCAGTAGCTGCAACGGCGCCGCGCCTTCGATATGGCGCAGCAGCGCATCGATGTTCTGGCTGACGTCGTGATCGCGGGTGCCCTCGCGAAACTGGTCGGCCACCTCGTTGTAGTGGCCGACGGTAATGTCCGTGATGTGGGCGAGGTCGTGCGGGTCGAGTTTCATTGCGCTGGTTCTGAGCTGGACAGGCAATGAATATACCCTTGTGCTCAGCGTTTGTTTAACACCCTGGCCAATCGGTCCCCGCCGAACTGAATGGCCGCCACCAGCACCACCAGCAACACAATGACGGTCAGCATCACCTGGCTGTCGAAACGCTGATATCCGTAGCGATACGCCAGATCACCCAGCCCGCCTGCGCCGATGGCACCGGCCATGGCCGAGGAGTTGATCATGGTCACCAGCGTAATGGTGAAGCCGCCGACAATACCCGGCAGCGACTCAGGCAAGAGCACATGCCAGACGATATGCCAGCGCCGACAGCCCATGGCTTGCGCTGCTTCGATCAAGCCGTGGTCGACTTCACGCAGGCTGACTTCGGCAATGCGCGCAAAGAATGGCGTTGCGGCGATGGTCAACGGCACCACGGCAGCCCAGACACCGTAAGTAGTACCGACGATCAGGCGGGTAAACGGGATCAGCGCCACCATCAGGATCAGGAACGGAATCGAGCGGAACAGATTGACGAAGCCGCCCAGCACGCGGTTGACTCTCGGTGCTTCGTAGATACCGCCTTTGGAACTGGTGACCAGAATCACCGCCAGCGGAATACCTGCCAACAGCGCGATCAGTGATGACACGCCAACCATCAGGAAGGTATCGATGGTCCCTTGCAGCAGTCGATCAAACCACATAACCCAGTACCTCCGCGCGTTGCGCCAGTTTGCGGGCGCGAGTGAGTAATTCGTCGTGGCTGTGGGGTGAGTGGGCGATGGACAGCACCAGATGCCCCAGTGCCCGCCCCTGAATACGCTCAACGCCGCCATGAAGCAGGCTGACCCGCCCGCCCAGCGCATTGAACAGCGCCGACAGGTCCGGTTCATCCCCGGCCACACCGGTGAAGTGCAGGTCCAGCACGGTGGCGGCTTCCAGGTTTTGCGGCTGGGGTTTCAGACGCGCTTGCAGGTCCTCCGGCAGCCCGTGTTGCAACGGTGCGAGCAAGGTTTTGCTGACCTCATGCCGTGGGTTGCCGAACACCTGCCAAACCGGGCCTTGTTCGACGATTTCACCTCGCTCAAGGACCACGACGCGGTCGCAGATTTCGCGAATCACGGCCATCTCGTGGGTGATCAGGATGATGGTCAGGCCCAGGCGCTGATTGATCTCGCGCAGCAGGCCGAGGATCGATTGCGTGGTTTCCGGGTCCAGTGCTGATGTCGCTTCGTCGCACAGCAGAATGGCCGGGTCATGAACCAGTGCCCGGGCGATGCCGACGCGCTGCTTCTGCCCGCCGGACAACTGCGCCGGATAGGCCTTGTGCTTGTCTTGCAGGCCCACCAGCTCAAGCAACTCCGTGACCTTGCGCTGGCGTTGTTCCTTGGGCACGCCAGCGACTTTCAATGGCAGCTCGACGTTTTGCCAGACGGTCTTGGCTGACATCAGGTTGAAGTGCTGGAAGATCATGCCGATGCGCCGACGTAGCTCTACCAGCTTGTCTTCGTTGAAGTCGCCGATGTCCACCTGATCAATCAGTACCCGCCCGCTGCTGGGTTGTTCCAGACGGTTGATGGTACGGATCAGCGAAGATTTACCCGCACCGCTGCGGCCGATGATGCCGAATATTTCACCGCGCTGGATGGCCAGGTCGATGTTCTGCAACGCATCCACAGGGCCTTGCTGGCCGTGGTAGATCTTGCCCAGGTTGCTGAAGCGAACATGGGCGTTGTTGAGGTCCGGGTGCAGCTCGGTCCGTGAGGCCGAATGCGCTGCGCCCGTGGCTTCGAGTGGCAGTTGGCGTTGCACGTTGGTACTCATGTTCAGCCTTCCCAGCCAGCTTGATAGAGCTTGCCGTTGGCTTTATCCAGCGCTGCACGCACCACCGGCGAATGCTGGTAGATGTCGATGAACTTGGCCAGGCGCGGGTCGTCCTTGTGGTCCGGGCGGATCACGAACTGGATCACGTATTCCGGATGATCGAGGCCGTCGAACAGGATGGCCGATTCAGGGTTGAAGGTCTTCGCCAGACGGATGTAGGCGGGGTAGCCCTGCACCAGGTCGGCATCGTCGTAGGCTCGAACCAGTTGCACGGCTTCGACCTGAATCAGCTTGAGCTTTTTCGGGTTGCTGACGATGTCTTCTTCCGTGGCCTTATAGCCTACGCCGGGCTTGAGGGTGATCAAACCGGCCTTGGCCAGCAACTGCAAGCCGCGGCCGCTGTTGATCGGGTCATTGGCGATGGCCACGGTGGCGCCAGTTGGCAGCTCATCGAAGCTTTTGTATTTCTTCGAGTACAGGCCGACGTTGTTGATGATGCCCGGTGCATACGGCACCAGCTTGAAGCCGGATGCTTCGTTGGCATTGGTCAGGAACGGAATGTGCTGAAAGTAGTTCACGTCGATATCGCCCGCATTGACGCTGACGTTAGGGGCGATCCAGTCGGTGAATTCGACCAGCTCGACTTTCAGGCCTTGCTTGCCAGCCTCTTCGACGGCAGCTTCCAGCGGGATCGAGAAGGCGGCAGTGGTGCCGACTTTCAGTGGGGCATCGGCGGCGTTGGCGTTCAGGGTCAACAGCGCGAAGGCCAGGGTCAGCAGTGTTTTGGTCATGGGTGTGTTCCGCAAAATGTGATGTTGTTTGTCAGCCCGAGCGTTGCCTACAGGCGTCTGTATCCCGCCCCTGCATGCCGCTCTGGCAAATGCGCCTCCCCTTCGGGGAACAACTTCTCGCGCAGGCTGCCGCTGTCATAGGCCGTCTTGTAAGAGCCACGCCGTTGCAGCTCCGGGATCACCAGGTCGATGAAGTCCACGTAGGTTTCCGGGGTTACGATGCGGGTCAGGTTGAATCCGTCCAGACCGGTCTCGGCAATCCACGACTCCAGCTCGTCAGCTACGTGCTGCGCCGAGCCGATCACGGTGATGTAGCGACCGCCCAATGCGTGCTGGTCCAGGAGCCTTTGCCGGGTCCAGTCGTTGTTTTTCAGGTTCTTGGTTGCTGACTGGATGGCGTTGCTCTTCACGTACTGGATCGGCTCGTCCAGTTCGTACTCAGCGAAGTCGATACCCGTGGACGCCGCAAAGTGAGCGACCCCGGCTTCGGCGCTGGCGAACTCCAGGTATTCGGCGTGTTTGGCCCGAGCCAGGGCTTCGGTGGCGCCGACGATCACGTTCAGGCCCATGAAGATCTTGATGTCCTCAGGCTTGCGACCGGCCGCCACCGCACTGGCCCGAACCTTGTCCACCTGCTCGCGGGTCGAAGCTTTGTTCTGGCCGCTGATGAATACGCATTCGGCATGCTGACCTGCGAACTGCAAGCCACGATCCGAACTGCCCGCCTGGAACAGCACCGGCGTACGCTGCGGGGACGGCTCGCACAGGTGGTAACCCTCCACCTGATAGAACTCACCCTTGTGTTTAACCTTGTGAACCTTGTCTGGCTGCGCATAGATCCGTTGTTGCGGATCGTTGATTACCGCGTCGTTTTCCCAGCTGCCTTCCCAGAGTTTGTAGAGCACTTGCAGGTATTCATCGGCCTGGTCGTAGCGTCGGTCGTGTTCGATCTGCTCGTTCAGGCCCATGGCCTTGGCTGCGCTGTCCAGGTAGCCGGTGACGATGTTCCAGCCCACCCGGCCACGGCTCAGGTGGTCCAGGGTCGACATGCGTCGGGCGAACAGGTACGGCGCTTCATAGGTCAGGTTGGCGGTGAGGCCGAAGCCCAGGTTTTTCGTCACGGCGGCCATGGCCGAAACCAGCAGCAGCGGGTCATTGACGGGCAGCTGGATGGACTCCTTGAGCGTGACATCCACCGAGTTTTGATAGACGTCGTACACCCCGACGATGTCGGCGATGAACAACCCGTCGAACAGCCCGCGCTCCAGCAACTGGGCCAGCCCGGTCCAGTACTCCAGCGTCTTGTATTGGGTCGAGGTGTCCCGTGGATGAGTCCACAACCCATGGTTGATGTGCCCGATGCAGTTCATGTTGAACGCATTGAGCAGGATCTTTTTCTTGCTCATCAGATCGTCCCCCGGCGTGGCGGGTTGACGTCGTTGAGGTAGTAGTTGCCGATGGCGTGGTACTTCCAGCGCACGGGGTCGTGCAGGGTGTGCACCCGTGCGTTGCGCCAGTGCCGGTCCAGGCCATGTTCAGCCAGGGTCGCCTGGGTGCCGGCCAGTTCAAACAGCGTGCTGCCTGCTGCCAATGAAATTTCTGTGCTGATCGCACGGGCTTCGGCCACGGCAATCGACGCGGCGGCCACATTGTCGGCGCTGCTGTCGGCCTGGGCCCTGTCCAGGAACTCGCCGGAACGCTCAAGCAAGGCCTCGGTGGCGTGCAGGCGGATCGAGAGCTTGCCGAAGCCGTACAGGGTCAAGGGATCGTCGACTGCCTTATCAAAGCCCGAATCGATCCACGGCCGGGTGCGAGTTCGGACAAAATGCAGGGCATCTTCGAAGGCGGCGCGGGCGATGCCGGTGTCGATGGCGGCGTGAAGAATCTGGGCCAGCGGGCCAACGGTTGTCGGGCGTTCGAAGGCGGTCTGGAAAGGCACCACATCTTCGGCGCTGACGTACACGTTCTCGAACACGACTGAGCCGCTGCCGGTGGTGCGCTGGCCGAAGCCGCTCCAGTCGTCGATCACCGTCAGGCCCGGGCTGTCGCTGGGTACAAACGCCAGTTGCTGGATGCCGTCTTCGTCGATCACCGAGGTGGGGATGCGCTGGGCGTACAGGGCGCCCGTGGAGTAGAACTTGCGACCGTTGATGCGATAGCCGTCACCGTCGCGGGTCAGGCGGGTAGTGCGGTCGTGGGCGGTCTTGGTGCCCAGTTCTGCCAGGGCATTGCCATAGCGCTGGCCCGCCAGCACTTCGGCGTACAGGCGTTTCTGTTGCGCGGGGCTGCCATTCACGCGCAGCACCTCAAGGGCGTAAAAATGGTTTTGCGGGATTTGCCCCAGGGAGCCGTCGGCCTCGGCAATCAGCTGGGTGACCTTGGCCAGGGTGACATTGGAAACCCCGGCGCCACCGAAGGCCTTGGGCACGCTGATGCCCCACAGGCCTGACTGGGAAAACAGGTCCAGCTCGTCATGGGGCAGGCGACGTTCCTGATCGCGTTTGGCGCTTTCGCGCTTGAAGACGACTGCCAGCTCGCTGGCGATGTGCAGCGCCTGGGCGTCATTCTGGATAACAGTCGCAGCAACGGCGCGTTCACGTGGTGTGGAATTGAAACTCATAGGGTGTTTCTCCAGAGGTCTGGTCAGATCCACGAATGGCGGGCGGGCAGGCTGCCGTTGAGCACATAGGCGCCTACTGCGTGGTATTTCCAGCGCACCGGGTCGTGGAGGGTATGCACCCGAGCGTTGCGCCAGTGGCGGTCGAGGTTGAACTCGGCGAGGGTGGCGCGGCTGCCTGACAGCTCCAGCAGCTTTTCACTGGCGAGCAGGGCGATTTCAGTGGTCAGTACCTTGGCTTCGGCGACCACAATCGAGGCGCGGGCGGCGGACTGTTCGTCGATGGGCCCGGCGCTGATTTCGTCCAGGGCGCGGGCCGCCTTGTTCAGCAAAGCTTCGGCGGCGTGCAGCTCAAGCTTGAGCCTGCCGATGTCAGCGATGACATACAGGTCATCGCTGGCGCGCTCGACCTTGGCTTCGATCCAGGGGCGCGCGCGCTCCTTGACGAAGGCGATGGTGTCGTCGATTGCGCCCCGGGCAATACCGGCATCAATGGCGGCCTGGATCAGTTGCGACACGGCGCCCTGAATGCTTGGGGCCAGCGCCAGGCGCCAGTTTTCTATCACATGCTCGGCCTCGACCCGCACGTTCTCCAGCAGCACCGTACCGCTTGCAGTGGTGCGTTGGCCGAACCCCGACCAGTCATCGACGATGCGCAAGCCTGGTGTGCCGCGCTGAACGAAAGCCAGCACTTGCTTGCCGTCATCGTTGAGAGCCTTGACCACCACCCAGTGCGCGAAGAGCGCGCCGGTGGAGTAGAACTTCTGACCGTTGAGGACAAAACCGTCGCCCTCAGCACGGATGCGGGCTTTGAGGTCCAGCGTATTTTTGGTGCCTTTCTCCGGGCCGCCATTACCAAGGCGCCAGCCGTCGAGCACGCTCTGGAACAGAAACTTTTTCTGCTCCTCGGTGGCGCTGCCGGACAGCGAATTAAGAATGCCGAAGTGGTTCTGTGGGATCTGTCCAAGCGCAGGGTCGGCGGCGGAAATGATCTTGAACACTTCGGCCTGGGTCACGAATGAAACCTGCGGGCCGCCGTAGGCTCGGGGAATGGAAATACTGCCCAGGCCGCTGCGGGTGAAGTGTTCGATCTCCGACCAGGGCAACTTGCGCTCACGGTCGCGCTTGGCCGCATGCAGCCTGGCAATAGCCGCCAGTTCATGGGCTGCTGCGATGGCTTCTGCGTCGTTTTGCAGGATTTTTGCTGGCAAGAGCAGCGGTGCGATGTCCAGATCGCTCTGGGGGGAAGTGGCAGCCAGGTCAGACATCATGTCTCTCCCTGACGGCGCTCAATGCCCTGGCGTTATGCACTGGGGTAATTGTGAACATGACCATACGAACCTCGAATCAAGAGCCGCAATCATTGCGGTGGGTAACTGATGGTGGTCCGGTGGTCCGGTGGATATACCCTAAGCTTGTATAAACATTAAATAAACTAACCTTTGGGAATAAGCATAGAAGGCGTTGCGAGGGTTATCGAAAGGTACGGGGCAGGTCGATACGCCAATACGGAGTCAGTCACGACGTATGAGCTGATACGGTATTGGCGTTCGGTTCAGTGAGGGCGGGGCGACGTTCAACGACAGGCGCTACCCAGGTTATAAACAGCGATTTCGCGGCACGGTGCCCAGTAGGAGTGGTTGCCTACCCGGTCGATAATGCAATACGACACCTCCAGCTGCGGGTCATCGCCAGCTTCCTTGATCAAGGCCGGCGGTACATCGACCACCACGGGAAAGCCGATCATTTCGGTGGTGACAGGTGCCAGGTCCATGCGCGCATCCCCCCAGCGCACGGTGATTTCGTCCTGGGCGGCCATGTTTTGATACGGCTCGATAATCAAGGCGATCCTGCGTTTCAGGCGCTGGGCATCCAGGCCATTAAGCACGACATCCAGGGGCAGGATAGGCGGCGCCAGAGACTGGTTTTCCTCTGTGTTGCGCTCGATCAAATGACCGCCCGGCGCGTCCAGTTTCAACAGCAGTTTTTTACTGGGCGAGGTGACCGGTACACCGCCGACTTTCATGAGCCGATAGTAGGTTCGTACTTTGCCGCTCTGGAGAAAGCTTTCCGGTACGCGTAGGAAAATTGTATGGCCAATATCGGACTTCGATATAAGTTTTGACGTGACGTAACGGTCACTCCAGAACAGTTCGATCAGGTCACCTTCATCCATATCCGGGTACGGGTCGATGCAGACCTGCAGATGAGCCGCCGCTGAAATGCCGATGCCATGTCGGCTGGCCTGGGGCACGTAGGGTGCGAACAGTTTGAGGGTGTTGGGTGTTTCGTTTGCGTAAGTCATGTCCGAATGCTCTTGATTGCGGATAAACAGTGAGATTATTGAGGGCCTATTAAGTAACCTAGGGCTCAGAGTCCTGGCAAACATTACAAAGTGTCCTAATTTGGCACTTGCACCTGTTAGTGACGCCGAACTTATCGCTGTTATCGAGGTAATTGCGTGCGGCCGAACATGTCAAGGTAGGGAGGGGTTAAAAGAGGCCGTAATAAAAAAATTAGAGCTTTCCTACATGGAAAGCATCGTTCGGTTGACTCTCGGGTGCCCGGAATCTGCATTCCAGGCAATGTCCATGCAAGGCTCTCTCGGGAAAATGCCCGGAGCTTGAAGGGGGTGAAGCGGTGAGGTAGTTTTTCGGAATTGATCCGAGTTGCAAGTTGTCATGCATCCCGATAATCATTTGATCGGTTGCAGGAGGATCGCGGTATAGACCTAGCGACTTATTTGATGGGTTGTTGGCGGTAGATATGTAAGTTAAAAAAACAGCGCGGGGAAGGCGCTGTTTTTTATGTAGGGTTAATTACGGCTTCGTTCAAGAAACTGCCGCGTACGTTCTTCACGAGGGTTGGCAAAAAGTGCCTTGGCCTCTCCTTGCTCGACGATCACACCCTTGTCGACAAAGATCACCCGGTTGGCAACGTCCCGCGCAAAGCTCATCTCGTGGGTGACGATGACCATGGTGCGCTTCTCTTCTGCCAGCGCCCGGATGGCGTTAAGCACTTCGCCCACCAGTTCCGGGTCCAGTGCCGAGGTCGGTTCGTCGAACAGAATGACCTCCGGTTCCATGGCCAGTGCCCGGGCAATCGCTACCCGTTGCTGCTGGCCGCCTGACAGGCGACGAGGGTAGGCATCTTCCTTGCCGGCCAGCCCCACTTTTGCAAGCAGCTTGCGCCCCAGCTCCAGCGCCTTCTCCCGTGGCATCTTCTTGACCACCAGCGGGCCTTCGATGACGTTTTCCAGGGCGGTACGGTGGGGGAACAGGTTGAAGTTCTGGAATACGAAACCCACGTGCTGGCGCAGTTGGCGGATCAATCCCTGTTGCTGGCTCAGCGGTCGGCTGCCATCGATCTCGATGTCACCGACGATGATCTTGCCGCTGCTGGGTTCTTCAAGGAAGTTCAGGCAGCGCAGCAAGGTAGTCTTGCCCGAACCGCTGGGGCCGATGATGGCGACCACTTCTCCAGCCTCGACGCGCAGGTCAATGCCCTTGAGCACTTGGTTCCCGGCGAATTGCTTGGTGAGTTTTTCGACCACGATCATGCGTCAGGACTCCAGATCATGCCGATTGACCCGCGCTTCCAGGCGATTCTGAAAGTGCGCCAGAATGCTGGCAAGGATCCAGTAGATCAGTGCGGCGGCAAGGTACATGGTAAATATTTCGAAGGTGCGGGCGGTGATCAATTGCGCCTGGCGGAACAGCTCCGGCACCTGGATCGTTGCTGCAAGGGCCGTGTCCTTGACCAGCGATATGAAACTGTTGCCCAGCGGTGGCAAGGCCGTGCGGGCTGCTTGTGGCAGGATTGCGCGGCGCATGGTCTGGCCACGGGTCATGCCGATACTGGCCGCCGCTTCCCATTGCCCGCGGTCTACGGCACCGATGGCCGCACGCAGGATTTCACAGGCATAGGCGCCCATGTTCAGGGAAAAGCCGATGAGTGCTGCGGGTACCGGGTCCAGCTCGATGCCCAGCTGTGGCAGGCCGTAATAAATCATGAACAGCTGCACCAGCAGCGGCGTGCCCCGGAAGAACGACACATAGATCCGGGCAATGGCGCTCAGCACTTTAAAACGCGACAGACGCATTAAAGCCAGGCCGAAGCCCAGCAATAAGCCAAAAAACATCCCGCCAAGACTGAGGATTACCGTGAAATACGCGCCCTTCAACAAGAAGGGCGCGGAGTCCAGCGCTAGCTTGAGACTCCCTTCGATCATTTGGTCACGTCATCGCCGAAGTATTTCTCGGAGAGCTTTTTCAACGTGCCGTCGGCACGCAGCTTGTCGATGGCGGTGTTGACTGCGGCCAGCAGCTCAGGCTCGCCTTTGCGCAACGCGATGCCCGCTTCCTGACGAGAAAACGCAGGGCCGGAGACGGCCAGGGTGTCGTTGGTTTTCTTGATCAGTTCGAAGGCGGCCAGACGGTCCACCAGAATGGCGTCGATACGGCCTACACGCAGGTCCTGATACTTGGTCGGATCATCGTCATAGGTTTTAACGATCGCACCCGGCACGTTTTCCTTGAGCCATTGCTCGTAGTTAGTGCCCAGGCCTACGCCGACTTTCTTGCCAGTCAGGTCAGCAGGTTTGACGAACTTGCCTTCGTCTTTCTTCTGGGCCAGCGCCTGAATACCGGAAACAGTGTAAGGCTCGGAGAAGTCGTACTTCTTCTTGCGCTCTTCGGAGATGGTCACCTGGTTGATCACCACGTCCAGACGCTTGGATTCCAGCGCCGCGAGGATACCGTCCCATTTGGTCGGCTGCAGCTTGGCGGTCACGCCCAGCTCCTTGGCCAGTGCTTCGGAGAACTCGACTTCGAAACCGGCCAGCTTGCCGTTGTCGTCTACATAGCTGAACGGAGGATACGTGCCTTCAAGACCGACGTTGATCACGCCGTGCTTCTTGATGTTCTGCAGCTGGTCGCCTGCAACAGCCTGACCCATGAGCCCGGCGCCGAGCATCAAGCCCAGGCTGGTGACGAGAAGAGATTTGCGGATTGCACCGATGTTCATGACGAGCCCCTTGGTATTGTTGGAATGTCAGGCAAGAATCAGACCCGACGAAAGCTACTGTGGCCCTGAAAGTTTATCCAGCTTTTTCAGGTGCCTCCGACTGCGTAGTCCTTACGCGGGTGGACTATATCGAGACGCTGCATATGAAATAAAATAATAAAAAATACTTTGTATATATTTATTTGCAATAAGCAGGTATCAGTCCGAAAACACATCCGGGTATGCAAACAGCGCTGGTGCACCACCGGTATGCAGAAAGATAATCGGGCCGTCATTGAAGCGCTGACGACCGATGCCGTCCAGAAGACCGGACATGGCTTTGCCAGTGTAGACAGGGTCCAGCAACAAGCCCTCCTGAGCGGCTACCAGTTTGATGGCCGACAGGGTGCTGGCATTGGGTTCGCCATAGCGCGGGCCGAAGTATTCATCCCACAGTTCGACCTTGAACGCATCCGGCAGCGGCACGCCCAACAGCTCGGCGGTCTGCTCGGCCAGGCCTTGTACCTTGGGGCGCTGGGCGTCTTCGCTGCGGGACACGGTGACACCGATCACCGGCAGGTTCGGCAACGCTTCGGCCAACGCCAGGCCGAGGCCAACCTGGGTGCCGGCGCTGCCCGAGGCGAGCACCACCGCGGAAAAATCCAGGCCGGTCTGTTCGATCTGGCCCGCCAGTTCGAAGCCGGCACGCACGTAGCCCAGCGCACCCAGGGGGCTGGAGCCGCCGATGGGCATCAGATAGGGTTTTTTGCCGCTGGAGCTCAGGCGGCTGGCGAGGGCTTGCAGTTGTTCGTCAGCATTATCAAGGTTATCCACAAGCTCGACCTTGGCGTCGAACAGGCCCATCAGCAGGCGGTTGCCGTTGTGCAGGTAGTTGCTGTCTTCGGTGGCGATGGGGTTTTCCAGCAGCGCAACGCAACCCATACCCAGCCGGGCTGCCAGCGCAGCAGTCTGGCGCACATGGTTGGACTGGATCGCGCCTGCCGTGATCAGCGTGTCCGCGCCCTGTGCCAAGGCGTCGGCAGCCAGGTACTCCAGTTTGCGCAGCTTGTTGCCACCCAGAGCCATGGGCGTGATGTCGTCACGTTTGACATAGATATCGCGACCGGCCCAGATCGACAGCCGTTCGAGTTTTTCCAGGGGCGTGTGCGCACCCAGCAATTCCAGGCGGCTGAAGCGGTCGAGTTGTTGTCTGATCATGTCTGGTTTGAAAGCCTGCGGGAGAGTGGGTGGACTATAACGGTCTCTCTGTGTAGGAGCCAACTGATCGCTACCACGCTGAGCGTGGGAGCGATCATTAAGGCCCTGTTGTTTCCAGCGCCTGAATAATCCCCCCACGGAATTTGTTATTTTTTTGCTCCGAGCCTATGCGTAGAGTGTTCGCATCAACGGCCGCCGCATACGAGCGGTGTCCCTGGATGAGGAGAGGTCAGCGTGAGCGATATCCCGGAAGACTGCACCGAAGTTCGTTCCAGTCATTGGCAGTTGCGCAGTATTGTCGGCGAGCTGCGTACGGCGCGGGACGAATGGCGTACCCGCAACAATCGTGTCAGTGGCGAGCAGGGTGGTCGTGAACTGCCTTCGCGTGAAGCCATGCGCGAGATACTCGAGGCGTTGTGTGGCGCATTGTTCCCCATGCGTCTTGGGCCTGTGGACCTGCGTGAAGAAAGCGAAGACTTCTACGTCGGCCATACCCTGGATGTTGCCCTCAACGCCTTGCTGGCACAGGCCCGGCTGGAGTTGCGCTACGTGGCGCGCCAGCGCGGCGATGATGCTGGCTGTGCCGACAATCATGCGATCCAGCTGATCCAGGACTTCGCCACGGCCCTGCCAGCCATGCGCAAGTTGTTGGACACCGATGTGTTGGCCGCTTATCACGGTGATCCGGCGGCCCGCAGTGTCGATGAAGTCTTGTTGTGCTACCCGGGGATTCTGGCGGTGATCCATCATCGTCTGGCGCACCATCTGTACCGAGCGGGCTTGCCGTTGCTGGCGCGGATCAGCTCTGAACTCGCGCATTCGGCCACCGGTATCGACATCCACCCCGGCGCCCAGATCGGCCCGAGCTTCTTCATCGACCACGGGACCGGTGTGGTGATCGGCGAAACCGCGATCATCGGCGAACGTGTGCGTATCTACCAGGCTGTGACCCTGGGCGCCAAGCGTTTCCCGGCGGACGAAGACGGCCAGTTGCAAAAGGGTCATGCCCGTCATCCGATCGTCGAGGACGACGTGGTGATCTACGCCGGTGCGACCATTCTGGGGCGTATCACCATCGGCAAGGGTTCGACCATTGGCGGCAACGTCTGGCTGACCCGCAGCGTGCCAGCCGGATCGAACCTGACCCAGGCCAATTTGCAGCATGAGGATGGGAGCCAGAAGTAGAGGGTTTTGTAGGAGTGGGCTTGCCCGCGATGAACAATGACGCGGTGGTCTGAATTGCGGGCAAGCCCGCTCCTACACAGCCTGTACAGTTGCATGGGGCATGGGAACAATCTCTGTCTGCCGTGCGTCATACCCTCGCGTGAGCTAGCGTCTACCGGCCTGCGATTAGTCCTCGCAGGCGCATTCATGTTTAAATTGAACGGTTATTCAATTTAGATTGGTGGTTCGCTGCCCGCTCACAACAGGAGGCTTACCCTTGCTGAATCCGTTGTTCCGTAACACTTCTCTCCCTTCAGAGGCGCAGATTCCATGAGTGCCTCTTCCTCGCAATCCAGCGGCCTGGTTCGCATGAACCCGCCGGTTTTCTACTTTGCGGCCAGTTTCATTCTGATCTTCGGCATCGTGGTCATTGCCTTCCCTCAAGCGGCCGGTGCATGGCTGCTGGCGGCGCAAAACTGGGCGGCCAACACGGTTGGCTGGTACTACATGCTGGCGATGACGCTGTATCTGGTCTTCGTGGTGATCACCGCTCTATCGGGCTACGGCAAGATCAAGCTCGGTGCTGACCACGACGAGCCCGAGTTCAGTTACCTGTCCTGGGCAGGCATGTTATTTGCCGCCGGGATCAGCATCACGCTGTTCTTTTTCTGCGTCTCTGAACCCCTGACGCACCTGCTGCAACCGCCCCAGGGCGATGCCGGCACCACACAAGCTGCACGACAGGCCATGCAACTGCTGTTTCTGCACTGGGGCCTGCATGGTTGGGGTGTATTCGCCTTTGTCGGTATGGCGCTGGCCTATTTCGCCTATCGGCATAACTTGCCGCTGGCCCTGCGCTCGGCCTTGTACCCGCTGATCGGCAAACGCATCAACGGTCCCATCGGTTATGCGGTGGACGGTTTCGGCATCATCGCTACCATCTTCGGGCTGGGCGCGGACATGGGCTTTGGGGTGCTGCACCTCAATTCCGGGCTCGATTACCTGTACGGCGTGCCCCATACCCAATGGATTCAGGTGGGGCTGATCACCTTGATGATGGGCGCGGCGATCCTTGTGGCGATTGCGGGTGTCGACAAGGGCGTGCGGGTCATGTCCGACATCAACATGCTGCTGGCGTGCGCGCTGCTGCTGTTCGTGCTGTTTGCGGGGCCGACGCAGCACCTGCTCAATACTCTGGTGCAGAACGTGGGCGATTACCTGGGTTCGTTGCCCAGCAAGAGCTTTGACGTCTACGCCTACAACAAGCCCAGCGACTGGCTGGGCGGCTGGACGGTGTTCTATTGGGCCTGGTGGATTGCGTGGTCGCCCTTTGTGGGCCTGTTCATCGCCCGTATTTCCCGTGGGCGCACGATCCGCGAGTTCGTCTGTGGCGTGTTGCTGATCCCGTTGGGATTCACCCTGGCCTGGATGTCGATCTTCGGCAACAGCGCCATCGATCAGGTGCTCAATCACGGCATGGTGGCCTTGGGCAAGGCGGCGATTGATGATCCGTCCATGGCGCTGTACCTGATGCTGCAGAACTATCCCTGGAGCAAGACCGTCATTACGGTCACGGTGTTCATCAGTTTCGTGTTCTTCGTGACCTCGGCAGACTCGGGCACCGTGGTGCTGTCGACACTCTCGGCCAAGGGCGGCAACCCCGATGAAGACGGCCCGAAATGGCTGCGGGTGTTCTGGGGCGTGGCGACGGCGCTGATCACCAGCGGCTTGTTGTTCTCGGGCAGCATCGATGCGCTGAAGTCTGCGGTGGTGCTGACGTCATTGCCCTTCTCGCTGATTCTGCTGTTGATGATGTGGGGGCTGCACAAGGCGTTCTACATGGAGTCGCAACGTCAGATCGCGCAACTGTACTCGCTGGCACCGGTTTCCGGCTCCCGCCGTGGTGGCTGGCGACAGCGCCTCAGCCAGGCTGTGCATTACCCATCGCGGGACGAGGTTTATCGCTTTCTGGACCAGACCGTGCGTCCGGCCATCGAGGAAGTGACGGCGGTGTTTGTCGAAAAGGGCCTGAATGTGGTCACCCAGCCCGACCCGAGTGCGGACAGTGTCAGCCTCGAAATCGGTCATGGTGAGGAGCGGCCTTTTGTCTATCAGGTGGTGATGCGCGGGTTCTTCACGCCTTCATTTGCCCGTGTCGGCATGGGTTCCAAGCAACTGAGCAACCGACGTTACTACCGCGCCGAAGTGCACTTGAGCGAAGGCAGCCAGGATTACGACCTGGTGGGCTACACCAAGGAACAGGTCATTAATGACATGCTCGATCAGTACGAACGGCATATGCAGTTTTTGCATCTGGTGCGCTAAAAACGGTTGGGAAAAACGTTTTACCTGAGCGTATGCTCGGGCGGCCCGGCGGATTCACTAAACGAATCATCCATGACAAAAGCGCGGCGTTGGTCGCGCAGTGTCGGGCATGGCTCAATCAAACGAGAGAGGATTCGATGACTTATATCGCTGCCGAAAACCGTTATGAAGCTATCCCTTATCGCCGCGTAGGCCGCAGCGGTCTGGTCTTGCCAGCCCTGTCACTGGGCCTGTGGCATAACTTTGGTGACAGCACACCCATCGACACCCAGCGTGCCTTGCTGCGCACTGCGTTCGATCTGGGCATCAACCACTTCGACCTGGCCAACAACTATGGCCCGCCTTATGGCAGCGCCGAGATCAACTTCGGTCGTCTGTTGCGCGAAGACTTCAAGCAGTACCGCGACGAGTTGATCATCTCCAGCAAGGCCGGTTGGGACATGTGGCCAGGGCCTTATGGCCAGGGCGGCGGTTCACGCAAATACGTGCTCGCCAGCCTGGACCAGAGTCTGCAGCGCCTGGGCCTGGATTACGTCGACATTTTCTACTCGCACCGCTTCGATCCGCTGACCCCGCTGGAAGAAACCGCCAGTGCATTGGCCACCGCCGTACAGCAAGGCAAGGCGCTGTACGTCGGTATCTCGTCTTACTCCGGTGCCAAGACCCGGGAATTCGCGGCCCTGCTCAAAGAGTGGAAAGTACCACTGCTGATCCACCAACCGGCCTACAGCATGCTCAATCGCTGGGTGGAGGAAGATTTGCTGGATGCCACCGATGACCTCGGTGCAGGCGTCATCGCCTTCTCGCCCCTGGCTCAGGGCTTGTTGACCGGCAAGTACCTTGATGGTGTGCCAGCAGACGCCCGCATCAACAAGCCCGGTGGCGGTTCATTGAAGTCCTCGCACTTATCCGACGCCAACATCGCTCATGTGCGTTCGCTTAACGAGATCGCCAAGCGTCGTGGCCAGAGCCTGGCGCAACTGGCCCTGGCCTGGACCCTGCGTGACCCGCGTGTCACCTCGGCCTTGATCGGTGCCAGCCGTCCAGAGCAAATCATCGAAAACGTCGGTGCCCTGAAGAACCTGACTTTCAGCCAGGAAGAGTTGGCCGAGATCGACCGGTTCGCGGTGGAAGGCGGGATCAATCTTTGGGAGAAGCCTTCGAAGGGGCAGTGATGCCTTCAGGCGGCGGTATCAAGTCTTCTCGAGGGTAATAGACCGCACACAACATTGGGCGCCACGCTATTGCGAAGAACTGAGTCGAGTTTCCTGTCGTAAGCATGGCAGGGCTATTCAGGGGCGCCCGTTTGATAAGCCTGAGTGCCATTTTTACTCTCGCGCCCTTTGATGGCGAACGTGTCTTTCAAGGAGCGGGGCCGCGTTCGTCGTTGGGGTTTTGCAGCCAAAGGTCAGCCAGACGGGCCTGCTTCAGGGCTTCGTCCTGATCAATTCGTACGAACGCGTTGTAGCCAGTGTTGGCATCGCAGGTCGACGATTCGATCACGTGTGTTAATTGTGTCGCGCTGCGGCAAGGCCGCTAGCAATTGGGTATTGAGTTCGTTATCCATGATGAGTCAGCTCCTTTTTAGCCTTGGATTCAAGGCCTTATTCAGGAGCTAACCACCTGGCGACATGTTCGTAAACTGTCAGAAATAACAGTTGGCCGGTGAGGGCGAGGCATCAACCCTCGTCGCTGTCGTCGTCATCCCCACCGTCGATTTTCATGCCCAGCTCCTTGATCTTGCGCGTCAAGGTGTTGCGGCCCCAGCCCAGCAGCACAGCAGCATCGCGACGGCGCCCGGCGGTATGCTTCAGAGCGGTTTCGATCATGATGCGTTCGAAAGTCGGTACTGCGCTGTCCAGCAAGCTCGATTGACCGCGTGCCAGAGCCTGGTCGGCCCATTGGCGCAGCGCCTGCTCCCAGTTGGTCACCGGTGCCGAATCCTGAGGCAGGCTCAGCAGTTCGGGCGGCAGGTCGCTGATGTGCACTTCACGACCGGAAGCCATGACGGTGATCCAGCGGCAGGTGTTTTCCAGCTGACGAACGTTACCCGGCCATGGCAGGTGCTTGAGGTATTCCTCCGTTTCGGCCTTGAGCAGCTTCGGTTCGACCGCAAGTTCCTGTGCGGCGCGGCCCAGGAAGTGCTTTGCCAGGGTGGGAATGTCTTCGCGACGGTCGGACATGCGCGGGATGTGGATGCGAATCACGTTCAGACGGTGGAACAAGTCCTCACGGAACTTGCCAGCCTGCACCAGCGTTTCCAGGTTCTGGTGGGTCGCCGCGATGATGCGCACGTCGACCTTGACCGGGGTGTGACCACCAACGCGGTAGAACTCGCCATCGGCCAGTACGCGCAACAGACGCGTCTGGGTGTCGGCAGGCATGTCGCCGATTTCGTCGAGGAACAAGGTGCCGCCATCGGCCTGTTCGAAGCGGCCACGACGCAGGTTGGCCGCGCCGGTGAAAGCGCCTTTCTCATGGCCGAACAGCTCGGACTCCATCAGATCCTTCGGGATCGCCGCCATGTTCAGCGCAATGAACGGCGAGGCCGAACGCGGGCTGTGACGATGCAGGGCGTGGGCGACCAGTTCTTTACCGGTGCCCGATTCACCATTGATCAACACGGTGATGTTGGAGTGGCTCAAGCGTCCAATGGCGCGAAACACTTCCTGCATCGCTGGCGCTTCGCCAATGATTTCAGGTGTGCGGGTCAAGGTGGGCGCCACGTCCAGGCCTTGTTGCTCCTGGGCGTGCTGGTTGGCTCGCTTGACCAGCGACACGGCTTCGTCGACGTCGAACGGCTTGGGCAGGTATTCGAACGCACCGCCTTGATAGGACGCCACGGCGCTATCGAGGTCGGAATGGGCGGTCATGATGATCACCGGCAGGCGCGGGTGCTGTTCGCGAATGCGTGCCAGCAGATCCAGGCCGCTGGCACCGGGCATACGGATATCGGAGATGATGACGTCCGGTTGCTGGCGGGCCAGGCGACTCATCACGCCGTCGGCGCTGTCGAAGCTCTGGGTGGTCATGCCTTCCTGTTGCAGGGCCTTTTCCAGTACCCAGCGGATAGAACGGTCGTCATCTACGATCCAGACAGTTTCACTACGGCTCATGTTGAAGCTGCTCCTTGTTCCAGCGGAAGGAAGATCGAGAACATGGTATGGCCAGGATGGCTGTCACACTCGATCAGGCCTTGGTGCTGACTGATGATGTTCTGGGTGATCGCAAGCCCGAGCCCGGTACCGTCCGGGCGGCCGCTGACCATCGGGTAAAAAATGGTTTCCTGAAGGTCGGCCGGAATCCCGGGGCCGTTGTCGATGATTTCGATCTTGCTCACCAGCCGATGACGTACATGGCCGATGGTGAACTGGCGCATCGCGCGGGTGCGCAAGGTGATGCGGCCCAGGCGCAATTCGTTTTGCCCGCTGATGGCCTGCATCGCGTTGCGCACGATATTGAGCACGGCCTGGATCATCTGCTCGCGGTCGATCAACACGTCAGGAATGCTTGGATCATAATCGCGCACCAAAGTGATGCAGCCCTGGCTTTCGGCCTCCACGAGGCTGCAAACCCGCTCCAGGACTTCGTGCACGTTGGTCATTGCCAGCGAAGGCAGCTTATTGGAGCCCAGCATCCTGTCGACCAGGTTACGCAGGCGATCAGCCTCTTCGATGATGACGTTGGTGTAGTCCTTGAGGCTCTCCTCTGGCAGCTCGCGGGCCAGCAACTGGGCTGCCCCACGAATCCCGCCAAGGGGGTTCTTTATTTCATGAGCCAGGCCGCGAACCAGCATCTTGGTGGTTTCCTGCTTCGACAGCTGGGCTTCTTCCTTGGTGATGCGTAACAGGCGATCACGGGGATGAACCTCCAGCAGGAGCATGGTTTCATCCTGGCTGAGAATCGGGGTCACGGCGTAGTCGACGGTCAGGGTCTGGCCGGTCAGGGCCGTGAGCATCGCCTCGCGCTTGGTGAAGGGATGAGCTTGCTCCACCGCCTGGCGCAGGGAACTCAGCGCTTCGGCGGACTCGGTGAACAACTCGCTGATAAATTGCCCGTGGCTGCGCTGACCGCTGATGGCCAGCAGCATTTCCGCGGCCGGATTCATGTACTCAAGGCGCAGATCCGAATTGAGCAGAATGGTGGCAGTCGTCAGGTTGTCGAGTAACAAACGGTGCAGGGCGTCGCTGATAGTCATGAATCCATTGACCTCTTTTGGCACATTGCTATCCAGGGCAGGCCTCTGGATGCAGGCGCTGGTTGGTCTTGCCCAGCATGGGTAAAGCCCGTTGATACGGTGCTGAGACAGTGAAAATGCAAAAACCAAACCAAGGCTCCGAAAAGAAGCGTTAAACCTGAAAAATAGTACTTTTTTCGGACAATGGGGCAATTGAGGTCATAAACAGTCGAGCAAAATGAATTGCTTTGGGGCGTGCGATGCAAATTAGCGCACCAAGATGGAGCTATGGTGCCAAGCGCGGCCTTAGAGGAATGGCAAAATGCTGCTCTTTTCTTCGGGCTTGTCTTGCAGCGGGCATTCTGGCCTGACGCCAAAGTCCTCGGTGCTGCAGGGGTTGGCCTGGCGTTTCTGGGCCAGGGAAATACGCAGCATGTGGAAAGGCTGGTCGGGGGTTTTCTCCATCACCCGGCCTGTACCGTCAATAATCTCCACCGACAGCTGATGTGTGCCGCGATCAATATTGTTCAGCGGGAACACAGGGCTGCGTCCGGCTTCACCCATGGGCTTGTCATCGAGGCGCAGGCGGTAGAGATGGCCATCCTGCAAAACCGGGTCACTGGTGACCGTCACGATCAGGTTGCCGTCACCGTTGCGCACCGTTGCATCGGGCTCAGGCACTAGAATGCGAAGTAGCTGGTAGTTGAACATTGGCTTGGGTTTGGCGCTTGCGGCCCGGCTCTGCGTAGGGCGCGGGGCAGGCGCTGCCATGCGGTTGCCGGTTGGCAAGTCCACACGTTTGGCATTCTTGCTGGCGTGTGGCTGGTCGGTGAACACCCGGTTGCCGTCGGCGTCCACATAGGTATAAACATCGGCGGCTGCGGGCACGGCGATCACTAACAACAGGCAGGCCAACAGATAACGCCAGTGTCGCCCCACTGCCTTATCAAGGTTTACCGACATGGACTCGCTGCACTGTGATGGTCACGGTCTGACTCTGTTGAACGACTGCCTGATTGCTCAGCACCTGAACCGCGAAACTGTGCTCGCCCCGGTCCAGGTTGAGCACTTGCAGACGCGGCAGGTTGGTGGGTTGACCATAGGGCTGGCCGTCGACCAGCAATTGCAGGAGGTCGCCGGGTTGCAGGCGCGGGTCTATCTGCACCTGCAACGTGAACGTACCGTTGTTGGCGCGCAACGCTTCGTCAGTCGGCAAGTCGCCGAGGGCCAGCAGGCTATAGCGTGCCTGGGGGGCGTTTGAGGTCTGTCCAAGGGGGGCCGGAGGGGCGGCAGGCTTTTTAATGTCCACGCTGTTAAGCGGCGGCAACTCCACCGTTTCGGCCTTGGTGCCGTTGGGTGGCTGATTGCTATAAGCGGTATTGCCGGCGGCATCGGTGTACTTGTAGATCTGCGCTGCTGCGGGCAATGCGATCAATAGCAGCACAAACAAGACATTTCGACGCATGAGTACTCCGATGGGCCGTTGCGCTTTTAATCAGGGCTTTGCGTTAGCGGCGTCCCCGGGGTGCCAGCATAGAACACAATGAGCTCGACGGGCATATCGCCTGTCTTTCCGCGATGCATGATATCGACCAGTTCCGGCAGAACCTCACCTTCTTTCAGGGTAATGCTCTTGCCGCCCGTCTTTGTCTGCACCTCCAGGACTCCCGAGGCAATATAGGCGGCGTTCGGAATCGGGTGTTTGTGCCATTTCAGCGCGGTGTTGGCCGGGATGTTGATCTTGAGGACCGTCAGTTCGGGTTGTCCTGTCGGGTAAGCAACGTAGGGCGTACCTTCCCAGGAGGAGGTCGACTTGAGCAGGACCCTGGATTCGACGACAGGTTGTTCATGGGCCGTCGCGGTCCCGGCCAGTGTGCAGCAGGCAAGGGTAAGCAGGATTTTCTTGATCATGTTTCAGGCGGCTCGCTTCTTGGGTAGAGGGCGGTCGCGGGCGACTTTTGCCCGTGAGCGTAATGTGAGTATTCCCCAAAAGTTTTTTTGCGGGCGGTAGTCATGTACTACCCGTGCGCCGCAAATGCGAACCCGGTCGCTCCAACAAAGGAGCCTGGTCGTTTCATGAATCTCAAGACACAAAAAAGGCCTCCCGAAGGAGGCCTTTTCTTTACGTCGATGCAGCTGACGTTACTGGATTAGCAGCTGTAGTACAGCTCGTATTCCAGTGGGTGTACGAAGGTACGTACCTTGATTTCTTCTTCGCTTTTCAGAGCGATGTAAGCGTCGATGAAGTCGTCGCTGAAAACGCCGCCTTTGGTCAGGAACGCACGACCTTTGTCCAGCTCTTCCAGGGCTTCTTTCAGGCTGCCGCAAACTTGTGGGATCTCTTTGGCCTCTTCAGGCGGCAGGTCATACAGGTTTTTGTCAGCTGCGTCGCCAGGGTGGATCTTGTTCTGGATGCCGTCCAGGCCAGCCATCAACAGTGCAGCGAAGCCCAGGTACGGGTTGGCTGCTGGATCCGGGAAGCGAGCTTCGATACGGCGAGCTTTAGGGCTCGACACGTAAGGAATACGGATCGAAGCGGAACGGTTACGAGCCGAGTAGGCCAGCATCACTGGAGCTTCGAAACCAGGGACCAGACGCTTGTAGGAGTTGGTCGACGGGTTGGTGAAGCCGTTCAGTGCCTTACCGTGCTTGATGATGCCGCCGATGAAGAACAGAGCGGTGTCGGACAGGCCGGCATAGCCTTCGCCAGCGAAGGTGTTCTTGCCATCTTTGGAGATGGACATGTGAACGTGCATACCCGAGCCATTGTCGCCGTACAGAGGCTTAGGCATGAAGGTAGCGGTACGGCCGTAAGCGTCGGCTACGTTGTGTACGCAGTACTTCAGGGTCTGAACTTCGTCAGCCTTTTTAACCAGGGTGTTGAACTTCACGCCGATTTCGTTCTGACCGGCAGTCGCCACTTCGTGGTGGTGAACTTCGATGACCAGGCCCATTTCTTCCATGGCATTACACATGGAGGTACGGATTTCGTGGTCGTGGTCGAACGGAGGAACAGGGAAGTAGCCGCCTTTGACGCCTGGACGGTGGCCTTTGTTGCCGCCTTCCACGTCCTGGTCGGACATCCACGAACCTTGTTCGGAGAAGATTTTGAACATGGAACCGGAGATGTCGGACTTGAACTTGACCGAATCAAAGATGAAGAATTCTGGCTCTGGACCCACGAATACGGCGTCGCCGATACCGGTGGACTTCAGGTATTCCTCGGCACGGTGCGCGATGGCACGTGGGTCGCGGTCATAGCCCTGCATGGTCGAAGGTTCGATGATGTCGCAAACCAGGATCAGGGTTGGCTCTTCGGTGAACGGGTCGAGCACGGCAGTGCTGTCGTCCGGCATCAGGATCATGTCGGAGGCTTCGATGCCTTTCCAGCCGGAGATGGAAGAACCGTCGAACATCTTGCCGATTTCGAAGAAATCTTCATCCAGCGCGTCACGAGCCGGCATGGTTACGTGATGCTGAGTACCTTTGGTGTCCGTGAAGCGCAGATCAATCCATTTAACGTCATGATCTTTGATGAGTTGAACCGACTTCGACATGGTGTCCTCCGGGTGGCTTCGGGCCAGGGTAGTGGTTTGGCCCTTAGAATTTGGGTAATGCCGGCGCGAATACTCTGCCATGGCAACCTGCCTCACAAGAGAGCAAATTGCATGCCAGTGCCCTGAGATGGGATTTTTGCCTCAAACAGGCGCTATGAGGGCGCTATAACGGAACGCAGGCAAAATTAACGCACTTAAACGGTGCGTATAATTTGTCGATAGCTCCAAATTAGTGCGCTGACAATTGGCTATACGATAACTGGTTAAACCTTGAGCAATTTCCGCTATAATCCCGCCCCCTCTTTTTCGGCTGGCACCTCGCGCGCTGTTTTCATGAAACTAATCGTAAAAGTCTTCCCCGAAATCACTATCAAAAGCCGGCCGGTGCGCAAGCAGTTCATCCGCCAGTTGGCCAAGAACATCCGTGCCGTGCTCCGAGACCTGGACCCGGCCGTGGTGGTGGATGGCGTGTGGGACAACCTTGAGCTAACGACCAGGGTCAGCGAGCCGAAAGTCTTGCAGGAGATGATTGAGCGCCTGGGCTGCACGCCGGGCATCACTCATTTCCTGCAGGTCAATGAATACCCGCTTGGCGATATGGATGACATCCTCGCCAAGTGCAAACTGCACTTCGGCGACGCACTGGCGGGCAAGATCTTTTCGGTGCGTTGCAAGCGTGCCGGGCATCACACCTTCAGCTCGATGGACGTCGAAAAATACGTCGGCAGCAAGCTGCGGATCGAGTGTGGTGCAGCCGGGATCGACCTCAAGGCACCCGAAATCGAAGTGCGGATGGAAATTCGCGACAAACGGTTGTTCGTGATCCACAGCCAGCACAACGGCCTCGGCGGCTACCCGCTGGGTTCGCTGGATCAGACCCTGGTATTGATGTCCGGCGGTTTCGATTCCACCGTTGCGGCCTACCAGATCATGCGCCGCGGGCTCATGAGCCATTTCTGCTTCTTCAACCTCGGTGGTCGTGCACACGAGCTGGGCGTGATGGAAGTCGCGCATTTCATCTGGAAGAAGTACGGCAGTTCGCAGCGAGTGCTGTTTGTCAGCGTTCCTTTCGAGGAAGTTCTCGGAGAAATTCTCCAGAAAGTCGATAACAGTCATATGGGCGTAGTTTTGAAGCGTATGATGTTGCGCGCTGCTTCTTCTATGGCCGAGCGCCTGGAGATCGACGTACTGGTAACCGGTGAAGCTGTGTCCCAGGTTTCCAGCCAGACGCTGCCAAACCTGTCGCTCATCGATTCTGTGACGGACAAGCTGGTGTTGCGTCCGCTGATCGCCAGCGACAAGCAGGACATCATCGATACGGCCACCGCAATCGGGACTGCCGAGTTCGCCCGACACATGCCTGAGTACTGCGGGGTGATTTCGGTCAACCCCAAGACCCACGCCAAGCGCAACCGCGTGGAGTATGAAGAACAACAGTTCGACATGGCGATTCTCGAGCGAGCGCTCGAGCGTGCCAGGCTGGTGACGATCGATCGTGTGATCGAGGAGTTGAGCCAGAGTATCGAGATAGAGGAAGTCAGCCAGGCGCTGGCCGGTCAGGTGGTTCTCGACATCCGTCACCCGGATGCCCAGGAAGACCTGCCGCTTGAAGTGCCGGGCATAGAGATACAGACGCTGCCGTTCTATGCACTGAACAGCCGTTTCAAGGAGCTGGATGAAACACGCCAGTACCTGCTGTATTGCGACAAAGGCGTCATGAGTCGCCTGCATGCTCATCATTTGCTCAGTGAGGGGCATGCCAATGTGCGCGTTTATCGACCGAGCTAAGTGCCCGGGGCTGTTTGCCTGTGGCTTGCGTCACCGGCCCCCCGACGCCTGTCGTCAAGCCGTAACGGCTTTTGCCGACTCTATAGTTAATAGCTGCCTGAAATAGTCAGCTGACCGAATCCTCTGATCGAGATACACAAGTGATCGAAAATCTACGCAACATCGCCATCATTGCTCACGTTGACCATGGTAAGACCACCCTGGTAGACAAGCTCTTGCGTCAATCCGGCACCCTGGAGCGCGGCGAGCTCAACGACGAGCGCGTGATGGACTCCAACGACCAGGAGAAAGAACGCGGTATTACCATTCTGGCGAAAAACACCGCCATCAACTGGAACGGCTACCACATCAACATCGTGGACACCCCGGGCCACGCCGACTTCGGCGGCGAAGTTGAGCGCGTAATGTCGATGGTTGACTCCGTTCTGCTGCTGGTTGACGCTCAAGACGGCCCTATGCCGCAAACCCGTTTCGTGACCAAGAAGGCTTTCGAAGCCGGCCTGCGTCCAATCGTGGTAATCAACAAGGTTGACCGTCCAGGCGCGCGTCCGGACTGGGTTCTGGACCAGATCTTCGACCTGTTCGACAACCTGGGTGCCACCGAAGAACAGCTGGACTTCAAAGTCGTCTACGCCTCGGCCCTGAACGGTATTGCCGGTCTGGACCACACCGACATGGCTGAAGACATGACCCCGCTGTACCAGGCCATCGTCGACCACGTTCCTGCTCCACAAGTTGACCGTGACGGCGCGTTCCAGATGCAGATCTCGGCACTGGACTACAACAGCTTCCTGGGCGTCATCGGTGTTGGCCGTATTGCTCGTGGTCGCATCAAGCCGAACACTCCGGTTGTCGCGATCGATGCCGATGGCAAGAAGCGCAACGGCCGTATCCTGAAGCTGATGGGTCACCACGGTCTGCACCGTGTGGACGTTGAAGAAGCAGCTGCCGGCGACATCGTCTGCATCAGCGGCTTCGACCAGCTGTTCATCTCCGACACTCTGTGCGACCCACTGAACGTCGAAGCGATGAAGCCGCTGACCGTTGACGAACCAACCGTTTCCATGACCTTCCAGGTAAACGACTCGCCTTTCTGCGGTAAAGAAGGCAAGTTCGTGACCAGCCGTAACATCAAGGAACGTCTGGACAAGGAACTGCTCTACAACGTTGCCCTGCGCGTTGAAGAAGGCGACTCCGCTGACAAGTTCAAGGTTTCCGGCCGTGGTGAGCTGCACCTCTCGGTACTGATCGAAACCATGCGTCGCGAAGGCTTCGAAATGGGTGTTGGTCGTCCGGAAGTGATCATCCGTCTGGTTGACGGCGTGAAGCACGAACCGTACGAAAACGTCACCATCGACCTGCCTGAAGATTCTCAGGGCGCGATCATGGAGCAAATGGGTAACCGTAAAGGCGACCTGACCAACATGGTTCCGGATGGCAAGGGCCGTGTGCGCCTTGAGTACAACATCCCGGCTCGTGGCCTGATCGGTTTCCGTAACGAGTTCCTGACCCTGACTTCCGGTGCCGGCATCCTGACCAGCATCTTCGACCGTTACGATGCAATGAAGTCCGGCGACATGTCCGGTCGTCAGAACGGCGTACTGGTTTCGGTTGCTACCGGTAAGGCACTGACCTACTCCCTGGAAACACTGCAAGCCCGTGGCAAGCTGTTCCTGGGTCACGGTGAAGACGTGTACGAAGGTCAAATCGTCGGCATCAACAGCCGCGACAACGACCTGGGTGTAAACCCAACCAAAGGCAAGAAGCTCGACAACATGCGTGCTTCCGGTAAAGACGAAACCATCGCTCTGGTTCCGCCTATCCGCTTCACTCTGGAGCAAGCTCTGGAATTCGTTCAGGAAGACGAGCTGTGTGAAGTGACGCCGAAGTCGATCCGTCTGCGTAAGAAGATCCTTGGCGAAAGCGAGCGTACCCGCGCTGCCAAGAAAAGCGGCAACTGATTAATTAGTCAGCCGTAAAGAAACGCCCCCGACCGCAAGGTCGGGGGCGTTTTTGTTTGTGCGGTATGAAGGGGGCGGTGGGAGATTTGTGGGCAATTGTGTGAGCGAATTCATTCGCGATGCGGTGTGCCAGTCACCGCAGATGCTGGATGTGCTGGCCTCTCGCGAATGAATTCGCTCCCACAGGTTCGGTATTGCCCATGGGGGCAAGCGCACTCCCAAATGAACAACAGCCCCTTAAAACTTCGGCACAGGCAAGCTTGAGTTATTGCTCAGCGAGCCAGTCGCGTGGCGCACCACATCCTTGGGCTTGTACGCGCAGTAACCAGGGCGTGGGCCGACTTTCGGGTGGTTGCGGCAGGTGTCGGGGCGCTTGTCGTAGATGGTGCACAGGCGGCTCTTGCGATCCAGATACAGGCAGTCGTTGTTGCTCATGCGCTGCAACGTGAAGATTTCCGACTTCTGGTTGTAACGCTCGACGATGCCTTCCTTTTGCAGACGCTTGGCGATGTTTTTCGCCGGTTCGCCCTTTTCGAACTCATCGACGATACCGATGCGGATCAGGTCCTTGATCTTTACTTCCACAGGCAAGGTGCAGCAGCTGGAAATGCAGCCTCCGCACATGTAGCTGGAGTATTTTGCCCAGGTCTCGATACGGTCGAGTTCTGCAGCGGCAATCAAGGTCGGTTTCATCGGGATCAGCCTACGGGTGTATCGGGCGCGCGATGATACCGGGGTCGACGTGAATCGGGTAAGCAAATCTTGCTCGGGCGACTGTCGGCGGCTGTTTTGCCTTATCTGTCATCAGGTCTTCGCAATGCCTGTTCAGGATCTCCTTTCCCATATCCATCGGGGAAGCTGTCCCGTGCTGCCTGAGCGATGGGCCGTTGTAGGCGCCGCAAAAGTCAGCTCTCCCCCAACACCTGCGACAACCGCTCAATCTGCTCCTGCCGCTCCGCCTGGTTCAGCTTCGAACGCGGGTTGAGCGATGACCACTGCGGATGAGCGCGGGCCTTTTGCAGGGCGTCCGGGAGTTTGCCTTCGCGCCAGGTCTTGTCCTGGGGTGTGCCGAGTTTGATGCTGTCCATGGCCGCGTGTCCTCGGGAGCCCAGGGCCAGCAATAGATGCCTTTGGCGCAACGCCAGTAGGCGCAACACCGCATCATCCACGGTCAATTCTCGTTGCCCCTTGAGTTTGCCCAGCAAACGACCGCCGTAGCTGCGTGCGGTTTGCAGCGCCCCGCCTGCGATGGCGCCCACCAGTGCGGCGGCCCCCAGGGTCACGCCGCCGACCAGCAAGTCGACCCCCGCGCCTGCCGCAGCCCCTGCCGCGATGCCACCGCCCACCCGTACACCGAGCTGCTTGATGGTTTCCGGGTTGAACAGGTCATCACCCCAGCGTCCATCCAGCAATGGCAGATCACTGGCGGCGGCGTCCTGAGGGCGGAAGGCATAAAGCTTGAGCAGGGCTTCGACGCAACGTTGCTCACGCTGGCGAACGGCTTTACGCAGGTCATCGATGGCGACGTGTTCCTGGTCCGATCCGGTGGCCACGCTGCGACGGCAGGCTGCGCAGTCCACCAGCAGTTCCGCGATCAGCCGGGCAGCGCTGTGCAGACGCGCCAGGCGCTGGGCTTCCTGATCCAGAATCAGCCGCTCCAGCTGGTCCCGGGAGTTTTCCAGCAGCAGGGCGAGGCTTTCGTACAAGCGTCGCTCGCCATCTTCCGGTGGCGCAACGCTGTCAAAGCGCACCAGCGCATGCAGCCCAAGCCGGGCCAGGGCTTCACGCCAGTCCGGCTCGCGGTGGTCGGCGCTGCTGACAAAATTGAGCACCGGCAACAATGGCTTGCCGCAGCTGGCAAGTATCGACAGCTCGTCGCGGTACTTGGCCAGCACCGGCTCCCGGGCGTCGATCACATACAGCCCCGCGTCCGAAGCCAGCAACTGACGCAAGACCTTGGCCTCCTGTTCGAAACGCTGTCGAGCCTCGCTGCCTTCCAGAAAGCGCGCCAGTCGGGCCGGACCGTCCAGTCGCTCGCCAGGCCGGTCCAGTCGTTCGAGGTAATCGAGCAGCGCAATGGCATCTTCCAGGCCCGGCGTGTCGTACAGCTCCAGCAGCGCCTCGCCGTCCACCGAAAGCCGCGCACCTTCGACGTGCCGCGTGGTGCTGGGGCGGTGGGAGACTTCGCCGAAGCCAACGTCGCGGGTCAGGGTGCGCAGCAGGGAGGTCTTGCCGACATTGGTGTGGCCGACGACGGCCAGTTTCAGTGCCCGGGGCTTGTCCGTCCTAGTCATGACCGTTCTCCAGCCAGTTCAATGGAGCGCTGTCGGCCCAGGTCATCTCCAGTTGTTGCAGCGCGACGTGCCAGTCACCCAGCCGGTCGGCATCCAGCGCTTGCCCCGGTGGCGCGGGCAGCAGCCAGACCCGTGTGGCCCCGGCGCAGCGTGCAAGTTCTGAAATCAACGCCAGGCTGCCACGGTCTGCCGAGCGCCGTGGGTCGCAGGCAATTGCCAGTCGTGCGGGCGGGAAGCGAGTGAGTTGATCCAGCAGGCGTTGTCGGGATTCGCGGCTGTCGAGAATGCCCGCATCTGCCACGCCTTTGGGCAGCTTCGGTGGCCACGGGCGTTGGTCGTCAAGCTCGATGGCCACCAGCAAAGCACCGTCGCTGTCGCCTGCATTGACCCCCGGCTGAGCCGATTGCAACCGCTCGGGTGCCGCGTCGTTGACGCCCAGGCGTTCGCTGCTGGGCATCAGGCGTTCCCGCAGTTCGCTGTAACCGGGCATGTTCAGGTCCAGGCTCAATGCAGCGCGGCCACGACGCCAGCGCCACAGGCACAGCAACGCCAGCAGCAGGCGCGGCACGATGCCGTAGACCAGCAGCACACCCACCAACCATGCAGCCCATGCCTGGCGGGCGCTTTCAATGCTCAGTGCGCCATCGCCGCTGGCGCGGATCATGGTTTCGGTCGGGACGTTGAAGCCCAGCAGTGCCGGAATCGTGCCCAGGGTCTGGGTCAGGGTGACGAAGGTGTTGGCGCTGAGAATCGTAGTTTCCCAGACGAAGCCGTAGCGTCGGGTCGCCATCAGCATCAACAGGATCGCCATCGCGCTGAGCAGGGCCAGTAACCACAGGCTGTTTACCAAGGTGCCCAGCAGCCAGCGGTTCAGGCGTTGGCGTTGCAGCAGCAACACCAGTGCCGGGGCCAGTTGGGCGGCCTGGGCGTCGCGGGCCAGTTTTTCACTCAGCCATAGCCATAAACGGCCCAGGCTTGCGGCGCTTTCCCCGGCAAAGAGCAAACCCAATGCCCAGGTGGTCAGCAGAATCAGGTTCAGCCCCAGCAGACTGCCCAAGGCCCAGAACACATTGACCGGCGTTTGCCCGTCATTCAGTGCGGCGAATCCCAGGCCTGCGCCACTGACCACTGCAACGATGGCCAGCGCAATCAGCGCCAGCTTCGCACCTTGCTTCCAGCGATGCAGCGCGGTGAGCATGCCGTCGCGTTCGGCCAGCCACAGGGCGCGGTTCTTGATTCGGGTCGGCAGGTCGCCCGCCATGGTGCGGGCGCGACGGTTGGCTTCCAGGTCTTCCAGCGGGCCTGCGTGTTCTTCGCGCAGGCGCACCGCTTCAGTCAGCCACAGGCTATCCATAGGAGTCAGAGCAGTCACACGGCGTCTCGTCGATAAAGTCAGAGCTGAGCATAACCGCTGTGAGCAAAAACGGGGCGAGTACAGCAGGCGCTTTCGCTCTGATATCCTCGGCGCCATGAAAACTCATCTCCCCCTCAGCCTGATCGCAGCCCTTGGTGAAAACCGGGTCATCGGCGTCGACAATTCCATGCCCTGGCATTTGCCGGGGGATTTCAAATACTTCAAGGCCACGACCCTGGGTAAGCCGATCATCATGGGCCGCAAGACCTGGGATTCCCTGGGGCGGCCTTTGCCCGGTCGCTTGAACCTGGTGGTCAGTCGCCAGGCTGATCTGCAGCTTGAAGGCGCCGAAGTCTTCGCCTCGCTGGACGCCGCCGTGGTGCGCGCCGAGCAGTGGGCGCGGGAACAGGGTGTCGATGAAGTGATGCTGATTGGCGGCGCGCAGTTATATGCGCAAGGGCTGGGGCAGGCCGATCGCCTGTACTTGACCCGCGTGGCGCTCAGCCCTGAGGGCGACGCCTGGTTCCCTGAGTTCGATACAGCGCAGTGGGTACTGGTGTCGAACACCGAGAACCCGGCTGTTGAGGGCAAGCCTGCGTACAACTTTGAGGTGTGGGAGCGGGCTTGACTCAACCGCTCCTACACAAAGCAAAGGTTTAAGCCTGCGCCAACTCCCCGTGCTCATCAGCATCCAGCAGGCTTTTGTCGGTCTGCTTCATCAACTGACTGGTGATGGTGCCCGCCGTCATTGAGCCGTTGACGTTCAGGGCGGTGCGGCCCATGTCGATCAGCGGTTCCACCGAAATCAGCAGCGCCACCAGCGTCACTGGCAGGCCCATTGCCGGTAGCACGATCAGCGCGGCGAAGGTTGCACCGCCGCCTACACCTGCCACGCCCGCCGAACTCAGGGTGACAATCGCCACCAGGGTAGCGATCCACAGCGGATCCAGCGGGTTGATACCCATGGTCGGTGCGACCATCACCGCGAGCATTGCCGGGTAAAGTCCTGCACAGCCGTTCTGGCCGATGGTGGCGCCGAACGAAGCCGCAAAGCTGGCGATGGACTGTGGAATGCCCAGGCGGCGGGTCTGCGCCTCAATGCTTAGCGGAATGCTGGCGGCGCTGGAGCGGCTGGTGAAGGCGAAGGTCAGGACCGGCCAGACCTTGCGCAAGAACCGCAGCGGGTTGATCCCGGCCAGCGACAGCAATATGCCGTGTACGCCGAACATCAGCGCCAGCCCGATGTAGGAAACCACCACGAAGCTGCCCAGCTTGATGATGTCCTGCAGGTTCGAACCGGCCACCACCTTGGTCATCAGGGCCAGCACGCCATAGGGCGTGAGCTTCATGACCAGCTTCACCAGGCGCATCACCCAGGCCTGCAAGGTATCGATGGCGCTGATCACCTGTGAGCCTTTCTTCTCGTCGTCCTTGAACAGCTGCAACGCAGCGACGCCCAGGAAGGCGGCGAAGATCACCACGCTGATGATTGACGTAGGTTTGGCCTTGGCCAGATCAGCCACCGGGTTCTGCGGGATGAACGACAGCAGCAGTTGCGGGATATTCAGGTCCGCGACCTTGCCGGCGTAATCATTCTGGATCGTCTGCAGGCGTGCGACTTCTTTGGTGCCCGCTACCAGCCCTTCAGCGGTCAGGCCGAACAGGTTGGTCAGGGTGATACCGATCAGCGCTGCAATGGCTGTCGTGAACAGCAGCGTGCCGATGGTCAGGAAGCTGATCTTGCCCAGGGACGACGCGTTGTGCAGGCGGGTGACTGCACTGAGGATCGAGGCGAACACCAGCGGGATGACGATCATCTGCAGCAGTTGCACGTAACCGTTGCCCACCAGGTCAATCCAGCCGATGGAGCTTTTCAGGGTCGGGCTGTCGACGTCATAGATGCCGTGCAAGGCCAGGCCGAACAGAACGCCCAGCACCAGACCGAACAAAACCTTTTTAGCCAGGCTCCAGTGGGTGTGACGGGTTTGCGCCAGGCCGAACAGCAAGGCGGCGAAGACCAGCAGGTTGAGAATCAGCGGCAGATTCATGGCTACTCCATGTAGATGGGACAACAGCGAACCGGAAAGCCTAACAGCTTGATAAATAACCGTTTAATACCTTAATGGAATGGTGGGTGTCGTTTTTGGAATAAGCCGGTGTCGTAAACCGTGAATGAGTTGGCGGAATCAGAACAACCGTCGTCGTTGACGTGGAAAGACTGTCATCGAATTTTGTTACGGTCGGGCTCTTAACCTTCAGGGAGATACCGTTATGAGGTTCGCTTCTAAACTGTCAGCTGCTGCGCTAGTGGTGGGATTGAGTCTGGGGCTGGCCGGTCAGGCGTTCGCGACCGAGTTGAAACACTGGCCCGAGGCCGCCGCCAAACAGCTCGATGCGATGATTGCCGCCAATGCCAACAAGGGCAATTACGCGGTCTTCGACATGGACAACACCAGCTACCGCTATGACCTGGAAGAGTCATTGCTGCCCTTCATGGAAAACAAGGGCCTGCTGACGCGTGACAAGCTTGATCCATCCCTCAAGCTGATCCCGTTCAAGGACACTGCGGACCACAAGGAAAGCCTGTTCAGCTACTACTACCGTTTGTGTGAAATCGACGACATGGTCTGCTACCCATGGGTCGCCCAGGTATTTTCCGGCTTCACCCTGCAGGAGCTCAAAGGCTACGTTGAAGAGCTGATGGCGTCCGGCAAGCCGGTTCCAAGCACTTACTATGATGGCGACACCGTCAAGCAGATCAACGTCGAGCCACCCCGTGTGTTTACCGGCCAGGCCGAGTTGTACAACAAACTGATGGAAAACGGCATCGAAGTGTATGTCGTGACCGCTGCCTCGGAGGAGCTGGTGCGCATGGTCGCGGCAGATCCCAAGTACGGTTACAACGTCAAGCCGCAGAACGTCATTGGCGTGAGTACGCTGCTCAAGGACCGCAAGACCGGCGAGCTGACCACTGCTCGCAAGCAGATCACGGCGGGCAAGTATGACGAGAAGAGCAACCTGGGGCTGGAACTGACGCCTTACCTGTGGACGCCGGCAACCTGGATGGCGGGCAAGCAGGCGGCGATCCTGACCTATATCGATCAGTGGAAGAAACCGGTTCTGGTGGCGGGTGATACCCCATCAAGCGACGGCTACATGCTGTTTCACAGCACAGACGTCAGCAAGGGCGGCATTCACTTGTGGGTCAACCGCAAGGACAAGTACATGACCCAGCTCAACGGCATGATGAAAAGCTACGCCGAAGCTCAGGCCAAGGAAGGGCTGCCGGTCACCGCAGACAAGAACTGGGTGATCGTCAAGCCGGAGGAGATTCAGTAAGACTGCATCGCATGATCGTTCCCACGCGGACGGTTCGACGTTTCGACGTGGGAACGATCAGGCAACTTGTTGGCGAAGGGAGGTTACGGCACCAGTTTGTCCAGCAACGCCTTGTCGCGCACAGCGCCCTTGTCGGCACTGGTGGCGAGCAGAGCGTAGGCTTTCAGCGCGGTGGTCACCTTACGTGGACGCACCTCAACCGGTTTCCAGCCTTTCTTGTCTTGCTCGGCACGGCGCTCGGCCAGTTCCGCATCGTCGACCAGCAGGTTGATCGAGCGGTTCGGAATGTCGATCAGCACCTTGTCGCCGTCACGCACCAGGCCGATAGCACCACCTGCCGCGGCTTCTGGCGAAGCGTGGCCGATGGACAGGCCCGAGGTACCACCCGAGAAACGACCATCGGTGAGCAATGCGCACGCTTTGCCCAGGCCTTTGGATTTCAGGTACGACGTCGGGTACAGCATTTCCTGCATGCCTGGGCCGCCTTTCGGACCTTCGTAACGGATGATCACGATGTCGCCGGCTTTTACTTCGTCCGCGAGAATCCCGCGTACGGCGCTGTCCTGGCTTTCAAAGATCTTCGCGTTGCCTTCGAATACGTGAATGGATTCGTCCACGCCTGCGGTTTTCACTACGCAACCGTCCAGCGCGATGTTGCCGTACAGCACAGCCAGGCCGCCCTGTTGCGAGTACGCGTGCTCGACGCTGCGGATACAGCCGTTTTCACGGTCGTCATCCAGGGTTTCCCAGCGAGTGGACTGGCTGAACGCCGTCTGCGTCGGGATACCTGCCGGGCCTGCCTTGAAGAAGGTATGCACGGCTTCGTCGTTGGTCTGGGTGATGTCCCACTTGGCGATGCCTTCGGCAAGGGTCTTGCTGTGTACGGTCGGCAGGTCGGTGTGTAGCAGGCCGCCACGTGACAGCTCGCCCAGGATGCTGAAAATGCCGCCTGCGCGGTGCACGTCTTCCATGTGGTACTTGGCGATGTTTGGCGCCACTTTGCACAGTTGCGGCACGCTGCGAGACAGGCGATCGATGTCACGCAGGTCGAAATCGATTTCCGCTTCCTGGGCCGCAGCCAGCAAGTGAAGGATGGTGTTGGTCGAACCGCCCATGGCGATGTCCAGCGTCATGGCGTTTTCGAACGCCTTGAAGTTGGCGATGTTGCGCGGCAGGACCGAATCGTCGTTCTCGATGTAGTACTGGCGGCATAGGTCGACAATGGTGCGCCCGGCTTGCAGGAACAGCTGCTCGCGGTCGCTGTGGGTCGCCAGTTGCGAACCGTTGCCCGGCAGCGCAAGGCCCAGGGCTTCGGTCAGGCAGTTCATGGAGTTGGCGGTGAACATGCCGGAGCACGAACCGCAGGTCGGGCAGGCGCTGCGCTCGTATTCGGCGACTTTTTCGTCGCTGGCGCTGGAGTCTGCGGCGATCACCATGGCGTCAACCAGGTCCAGGCCGTGGCTGGCCAGCTTGGTCTTGCCAGCTTCCATCGGGCCGCCGGAAACGAAGATCACCGGGATGTTCAGGCGCAGGGCGGCCATCAGCATGCCAGGGGTGATTTTGTCGCAGTTGGAGATGCAGACAATGGCGTCGGCGCAGTGGGCGTTGACCATGTACTCCACGGAGTCAGCGATGATCTCGCGGCTCGGCAGCGAATACAGCATGCCGTCGTGACCCATGGCGATGCCGTCATCCACGGCAATGGTGTTGAATTCCTTGGCAACCCCGCCGGCACGCTCGATCTCGCGGGCCACCAGTTGGCCCAGTTCCATCAGGTGCACATGCCCCGGTACGAATTGGGTAAACGAGTTGGCGATAGCGATGATCGGCTTTTTGAAATCCGCGTCCTTCATCCCGGTGGCACGCCACAAAGCGCGGGCGCCGGCCATATTGCGGCCGTGGGTGGACGTTTTTGAACGGTAATCAGGCATGGAGCACTCCTGGCGGCTAATCAGGTAATAGGGGAGGGGAGTGAGCTTCTATGGACGTCACGAACAAACGGCAGTGACCGGATGCAGCGAGGAAACCTGAACGCCACGGGATCACCGTGCGCCTGGCCTGAGCTCATAAACCCGCCGAGGGATGACTGGCGATGAATAACGCCGATTCTACACCTGTAAGGGTGGGAGGGAATGGTGGTCGTGCAGATGAAATGATGAATGCTGATATTCGGGGCGGCCACTTGACCGGGGCGAGGTGCTGTGACGATTCGTTGGCCTGCCGGGAAGAGAGGAGTGGCAGATGATTTAAATAAAACAACCGCGGACTAACGACGGCCCGCGGTTGTTTTGATTGTCATGATCGCTACTCGTCAGTTGTAACGGATGACGTTTATCGATTTACAATTTTCTGGATCTGATGCAGATAACTTTCACCGGCGACCGGCATGATAATGATGGACGTGTCGCTCCACCGGGACGGCAGGCGCGCAACTTCTTCAAAGTAGTTTTCAACGAAGGTAAGTTTATCTTTGGGTACCAGGTCCAGCATGTAGTCCAGGCCGCCTGGTTTACCCAGGAACTCTACCAGCACATGGCCTGTGCGTCGCAGATCGTGGTTTTCATAAAAGATGCGATCACCTGGAGACTTCGGCTGCTCGGGTACATAGAGGATATGCTGGCCATCTTCACCGCGGATCACGAACAGGCGCTTGAGGTGTGCACCGCCGTGAACCGGCATGCCGATCATGCCGACCTTGATACCGTCCTCATCGGAGGCCACTTCAGCATTGATGACGCGACCAATCAGATCGGCACCTGCCTGGGTGAGCAGGCCGTGAGACAGTTGGTTGGCAACCATCGTGTTTAAGTCGTCGCGAATATAATCAACTTGTTTTTCATCAATCATGATTTAAGTCCATTTAAATGTTAAGAAGTCTAGGGGCTTAGTCCCGTGTTTGCCGTTGTGGCAAAAACAACATAAGTCGATGAGTTCTGATGTGCAAGCTGAATTTTAGTGATTGGAAAGAAGTTGAAGTTTCATTGATTCGGCGGTTATGTCTCGCCAGAGAAAGGTACTCAATTCTGCTGTGGGGTGTTAACAAGTCCTACTTGGGTGTACATACCGGGGAGTTTGCTCACTCCCCGGCAAGTCGGGATGACTCAGCTGTTTGGCAACAACCGCACGGTCATGCTCTTGATGTAGCGCGTCTCGACGATTGCCGGGTGCACCGGGTGATCCGGGCCCTGGCCGCCGCGTTCCAGCAGCTGGATGTTACGGTCCAGATGGCGAGCGCTGGTCAGGAGGATGTTTTGCAGGTCGTCTTCGGGCAGGTGCATCGAGCAGGATGCGCTGACCAGGATGCCGTCCTTGCTGAGCAGGCGCATGGCTTGTTCGTTGAGGCGGCGGTAGGCGCCTTCGCCGTTTTTGAGGTCCTTCTTGCGTTTGATGAACGCCGGTGGGTCGGCCACGATCACGTCGAAACGCTCTTCGCCGGCTTTCAATTCCTTCAGGGCTTCGAAAACGTCGCCTTCGATGCAGGCCACCTTGTCGGTGAAGCCGTTCAGGGCGGCGTTGCGTTCAACGCCGTCCAGGGCGAAGGACGACGCGTCGACGCAAGTGACGTCAGCGGCGCCGAACGCAGCAGCTTGTACGCCCCAGCCGCCGATGTAGCTGAACAGGTCCAGTACGCGCTTGCCTTTGACGTACGGCGCCAGGCGCGCACGGTTCATACGGTGGTCGTAGAACCAGCCGGTTTTCTGGCCTTCCATGACCGGGGCTTCGAACTTCACGCCGTTCTCTTCCAGCGCCACCCACTCCGGCACCAGGCCGAACGCGGTTTCGACGTAACGGTTCAGGCCTTCGGCGTCGCGAGCGGCAGAGTCGTTCTTGAACAGGATGCCGCTGGGCTTGATCACCTGGATCAGGGCCGCGAGCACATCTTCTTTATGCTGCTCCATGGTTGCCGAGGCGATCTGCACCACCAGGATGTCGCCGAAACGATCTACCACCAGGCCTGGCAGCAAGTCGGAATCACCGTAGACCAGGCGATAGAACGGCTTGTCGAACAGGCGCTCGCGCAGGGACAGCGCCACGTTCAGGCGATGGACCAGCAGCGACTTGTCCAGCGGCAACTTGATGTCGCGCGACAGCAGACGCGCGCAAATCAGGTTCTGCGGGCTCATGGCGACGATGCCCAGCGGCTTGCCGCCTGCGGCTTCCAGCATTGCCTGAGCGCCCGGCGCAAAGCCGCTGAGTGGGGTGGCGGCTACATCGATTTCGTTGCTGTAGACCCACAAATGACCGGCGCGCAGGCGACGGTCGGCGTTGGCTTTGAGGCGCAAGCTAGGCAGGGACATGACGTCGCTCCGGAAAAAAGAGCGGGATTATAGCGCGTCATCCCGGCGTGGGGCCGGGATGACCATAATTAAGCGGTTGTCGGTCGGTTAGCCTGGGCTCAGGCCGACAATGCCAGGATCAGTTCGCGGTTGAAGGCGGGAATATCGTCAGGCTGGCGGCTGCTGATCCATTGGCCGTCCTTGACCACTTCCTGGTCGACCCAGTGTGCGCCTGCATTGGTCAGGTCGTCTTTCAGCGTTTTATAGCTGGTCATGGTCTTGCCCTTGACCAGTCCTGCCGACACCAGCAACCAGCCGCCGTGACAAATGACAGCCAGGGGTTTGCCCGAGGCGTCGTTGCCTTGCACCAGGCGTTGGGCATCGGCATCGATACGAATGGTGTCTGCATTCTGAACGCCGCCGGGTAATACCACCGCGTCGTAGTTTTTGATATTGGCGGCCTTGAACGTCCCGTCGACCTTGAAATCGTCGGCGGGCTTGTCGTGGTTCCAGCCTTTGACGCTGCCTTCTTTGGTAGAAAGGATTTCGACCCGGGCCCCGGCTTGTTCCAGCGCGTCCTTGGGACCGGTCAGCTCCACCTGCTCGAAGCCGTCAGTCACCAGTATTGCGATGCGTTTCCCGTTCAGAGACGTTGACATGGGATTTACTCCTTGCTGTGATTCATATGGATGTCTATATGCGCTAAGGTCACTCACTCAGAGGCCCTTGAAGCACAAGCACTCGTTTGTCCGAAGCCCCGTGCCGGTCAAAGTTCCAGCGCTGTGCGCCAGTGGCTGTCGATCAGCGAACAGGAAAGGTTAGAATCCTCGCCTGTCCCAGAGTATCCATTTATGTCCGAAGAGCTTACTTCCGAGCAGATCCAGCAGGCCCTGCAAGGCATCAGCGTTCCACCGCAGCCGCAAATCATGGTTGATCTGCAGATGGAGCAATACATGCCCGACCCGGACCTGGGGGTGATCGCACGGTTGATCGCTCAAGACCCAGGGTTGTCCGGCGCGCTATTGAAAATCGTCAACTCGGCGCACTACGGCCTGGCGAACAAGATCGCCTCGATTCAGCGCGCTGTGAACCTGTTGGGTAGCCGTTCGATCATCAACCTGATCAATGCCCAGTCGATCAAGGGTGAGATGAGTGACGAAACCATCGTCACCCTCAACCGTTTCTGGGACACGGCCCAGGACGTCGCGATGACCAGCCTGACGCTGGCCAAGCGTATCGGCTCACAAACGGTGGACGAATCCTACGCGTTGGGGCTGTTCCACGATTGCGGGATCCCGCTGATGCACAAGCGTTTCCCCAATTACATGAGTGTGCTGGAAGAAGGCTACGCCAACGCCGGGCCGGAATGCCGCGTGGTGGATACCGAGAATCGCCTGTTGAACACCAACCATGCGGTCGTCGGCTATTTCACTGCCAAATCCTGGCGTTTGCCCGAGCATGTCAGCAATGCCATTGCCAACCACCACAATGCACTGGCGATCTTCCAGGATGACTCCGGTCGCAATGCGCCGCTCAAGAACCTGCTGGCCATCCTCAAAATGGCCGAGCACATCTGTGCCTCCCACCGGGTGCTGGGCAGCCAGAGTGAAGACCACGAGTGGAACAACATCGGGCCGTTGATCCTGGACTACGTCGGGCTCTCCGACTACGACTTTGAAAACCTCAAAGAAAGCATTCGCGAACTGAGCACCCACTGATTCGGGTGCTGCGTCTTTCGCCCGTTACCGAGTAACCCATGCCTGAATTACCGGAAGTCGAAACCACCCGCCGGGGTATCGCGCCTCACCTTGAAGGGCAGCGCGTCAGCCGCGTCATCGTGCGCGACCGACGGCTGCGCTGGCCTATTCCCGAAGACCTGGACGTGCGCCTGTCCGGGCAGAAGATCGTGGTGGTGGAGCGGCGGGCCAAATACCTGCTGATCCAGGCCGAGGTGGGCACGCTGATCAGCCATCTGGGGATGTCCGGCAACTTGCGGCTGGTGGAAGCCGGCCTGCCGGCACTCAAGCATGAGCACGTGGACATCGAACTGGAATCGGGCCTGGCCTTGCGCTACACCGACCCACGTCGCTTCGGTGCCATGCTCTGGAGCCTGGACCCGCACAACCACGAGCTATTGATTCGCCTCGGGCCTGAGCCCTTGACGGACCTGTTCAATGGCGAGCGTTTGTTCGAAAAGTCGCGCAACAAGGCCATGGCGGTCAAACCTTTCATCATGGACAACGCGGTGGTGGTGGGGGTCGGCAATATCTACGCGACCGAAGCGCTGTTTGCCGCCGGGATCGACCCGCGCCGCGAGGCCAAGAGCATTTCCCGGGCGCGGTATCTGAAACTGGCCATCGAGATCAAACGCATCCTGGCCCACGCCATCGAGCGTGGTGGCACGACGCTGCGTGATTTCATCGGCGGCGATGGCAAGCCGGGTTATTTCCAGCAGGAATTGTTCGCCTACGGGCGCGGCGAACAGCCATGCAAGGTTTGCGGCACAACGCTGCGCGAGGTCAAGCTGGGGCAACGGGCGAGTGTGTATTGCCCCAAGTGTCAGAAGTAGAGCGGCATTTGAATTCGCTCCCACAGATTTTGAACCTTATGGCCGCTTGCGAAAGCAACGCCGCTGTTTATAGTGAGCGACATCCCAAATTGCTGAGCCGAAGGATCACGCCATGAGTCCGTTTCGCATTCTCGCTGCCACCCTGGCCCTGTTCTTCGGCTTGCAGGTGATGCCCGCCATGGCCGATGCCGACGCCCATGGCAGCGGTGATCCGAGCTATTCCCTTGAGGCGCCGCCAGCGTACGCGATGATTGGTGACTTGCTGGTTGCCCGGCCGTTGTTGATCGTGGCTACCGTCGCGGGCACCGGGCTGTTTCTGATATCTCTGCCATTCACCGCACTGGGTGGCAACGTCGGTGCGGCCGGGAAGGCGCTGGTGGTCGATCCGGGCAAGGCTGCGTTTGTACGCTGCCTGGGTTGCACCGGCGATGGTTACGGCAAGCAGGAGTAACCCGACGGCGTGGGTCAGGCCTTGCTGGTGAGAATCAGGTACTTGGCCATCAGATCGTCCTTGCTCTCGACATGGGCTTCATCCAGCGGGATGCAGTCCACGGGGCAGACTTGCTGACATTGAGGTTCGTCGTAGTGGCCAACGCATTCGGTGCACAGGTTCGGGTTGATCACGTAGATCTCCTCACCTTGTGAAATCGCCTCGTTCGGGCACTCGGGTTCGCAGACGTCGCAGTTGATGCAATCGTCGGTAATGATCAGGGACATGAAACACTCCTGCCGCGGTCGACACCGGGGCATATGAAAACCAATGCGGCGAATTGTGCCGCATTAGCTTCATCTATGCACCTTAGCGTTTGAAACGCAGGGTCAGGGCTTCGGCGACTGCCGGGTGTACGAACTTGCTGATATCGCCGCCCAGAGCCGCGATTTCACGGACCAGCGTCGAGGAAATGAACGAATAACGTTCCGATGGCGTGAGGAACAGACTTTCGACGTCCGGTGCCAGTTGGCGGTTCATGTTGGCCAGCTGGAACTCGTATTCGAAGTCGGAAACAGCGCGCAAGCCCCTTAAAAAGACGTTGGCGTTCTGCTCTTTGGCGAAGTGTGCCAGCAACGTGGAAAACCCCACCACTTCGACGTTGGGCAAGTGTTTGGTGACCTCACGGGCCAGCTCCACGCGCTGTTCCAGGGGGAAAAGCGGGTTTTTCTTCGGGCTGGCAGCCACGGCAATGACTACTTGGTCGAACAGGCGCGAGGCGCGTTCGACCAGATCGCCATGGCCCTTGGTGATAGGGTCGAAGGTGCCTGGGTACAACACTCGGTTCATCGCGTCGTCCTGGTCGGAGTCCGTTGGGGACTCGGATGGTATCGCAGCAATCCCGGGTTGCCAAATGCATGAGCAATCTCGGCTCCCACACGGGCTGCACAGGTTTCTCAGCGAATGAACAGCTTATAGATCAAGCGCTGGATCGCCTTGCCGTACGGCGGGTAGATCACGCGTGCCCCGTTGAAGCGTTGTTTCACGAACACCCCCTTGGCCTTGCTGAACGTCAGAAACCCTTCGTGCCCGTGGTACTGGCCCATACCGGAAGGCCCGATGCCGCCGAAGGGCAGGTCGTCCTGGGCCACGTGCAGCAGGGTGTCGTTTACACAAACACCGCCTGAATGGGTCTGTTCCAGCACGCGCTGTTGCTCGGCCTTGTCGTAACCGAAGTAATACAGCGCCAGTGGGCGAGGGCGCTGGTTGATGTAGTCGAATGCCTGCTCGATGCGTGTGTAGGGCACGACGGGCAGCAAGGGACCGAAGATTTCGTCCTGCATCACCTGCATGTCATCGCTGACGTTCAACAACAGGCTGAACGGCATTCGTCGCCCCTGACCCTGGGCGAATAGCGAAATGACGCGGGCGCCCTTACTGCTGGCGTCTTCCAGGTAATCATTGAGTCGGGCCTGCTGCCGGTCATTGATGATCGCGGTGTAGTCCGGGTTGTCCGCCAGTGTCGGGTAAAACCCCAAGACCGCCTGTTTATAGGCTTCGACGAAGCCGTCGATACGATCTTCCGGCACCAGCACGTAATCCGGGGCCACACAGGTCTGCCCCGCGTTCATGGTTTTGCCAAAGGCGATGCGTTCGGCGGCGTCCTTGAGCGGCACGTCCTGGGACACGATGGCGGGGGATTTGCCGCCCAGCTCCAGGGTGACCGGGGTGAGGTTTTCAGCGGCGGCGCGCATGACATGCCGGCCAATACTGGTGGAACCGGTGAACAACAGGTGATCGAAGCGCAGTCTGGAGAACGCCATGCCGACTTCTGCGTCGCCCAGCACCACGGCAATCAAGTCTTCCGGGAATGCCTGGGCGAACAGGCGCTTGAGCAGTTCGCCGGTCGCAGGCGTGGCTTCGCTGAGCTTGAGCATCACCCGGTTGCCCGCGGCCAGTGCGCCTACCAGCGGGCCGATGGTCAGGAGCAGCGGGTAATTCCAGGGCGCGATCACGCCGACCACGCCCAGAGGCTGATACACCACGCGTGCCGACGCAGGCTGAAATGCCAGGCCCACCTTGCGCCGCGAAGGCTTCATCCATTTTTTCAGGTGTTTGCTGGCGTCTTTGATGGCTGCCAGGCCTGGCATCAGTTCTGCCAGCAGCGTTTCGTCGGCGCTGCGGTTGCTGAAGTCGGCGCTGATGGCCTTGATCAGCGCCTGTTTTTCATCGCTGAGCAGCGTGCGCAACGTATCGAGCCATTGCAGGCGCTGCCCTGCAGTCGGCATCGGGTTGGCCGAAAAAGCCTTGCGTTGCAGCGCGAGGAGACGTTCCAGTTCGTTGGGCGGCTGGGGGATTTTGTCGTGAACGTCTGGAAAAACTGCGATTTCGGCGGGCATGAGCGCGATACCTTGGCGACGAATTAACTGCGTGTAGAGTTATAGCTCTATAAAATCAATGCGCCAAAGATACTGCAATGCCTCAGCGTGAAATCAACCCATGTTCCATGGCGTATTTCACCAGTGCCGCTGGCTTGTCGATCTTGAGTTTGCGGCGAATGCTCAGGCGGTGGGTCTCGACGGTGCGAACGCTGATATCCAGCTGGCGCGCCATTTCCTTGTTGTTCAGGCCTTCGACCATCATGGTCAGGACCTGGCTTTCCCGGGGCGTCAGCTCGTTGTCGTCGGCAGGCTTGTCATTGGCAAGTTTTTGCGCGATTTGCGGGCTGTAGAAGGTGCCGCCTGCGGCAATGGCCTCAATGGCGGTAATGATTTCCCGGGAGGGCGCGTCCTTGAGCACGTAACCGCTGGCGCCCGCGCGGATGGAAGTCCCGACGTATTCGTAATCGTCATACATGCTCAGGATCAGAACTTTGAGCGTGGGGTACTGGCCGAGCAGGATGCGGGTCAATTCCAGCCCGTTCATGTCTTTGAGGCCGATATCCACCACCAGCAGGTCAGGCAGGTCGCCTGCCACCAACAGGAGGGCATCAGCGCCACTTTCCGCCTCGCCCACCACTTCGAAATGCGGCATGACCGACAGCAGGGCGCGCACGCCGTCACGTACCAGGGCATGGTCGTCGACGAGGGCAATGCGGATACGGTTCGAGGTGCTGCTCATGTGTTCACTCTTGTCTGGGGCATCGGGTGGTCAGCCGGGCTGGCGTTGAAAGGCAGGCAGCATGACTTCAAGCTCGCTGCCATCTGGGGCTGAAGACAGCCAGAGCTGGCCGCCGAAGTGCTCGACCCGTTCGCGGATATTGCGCAGGCCGATACCGGCGTGCAGGCGTTCGACCTGTTGCACGTTAAAGCCTATGCCGTCATCGCTGACGTGCAGGCGCACCTGGTGTTCGGCCTCTTCCAGGCTGATGAACACTTGCCTGGCCTCGGCATGTCGTTCGATGTTGGTCAGCGCTTCCTGCACGATCCGGAACAGCGCAACCGCCGCGCCATCTACAAGCTGGATGTTGCCCAGGTTGTTCTCGTAGTGCACGGTCAGGCCGCTGCGTTGCTCGAACTCTGTCACCAGTTGGCCGATGGCCGCAGGCAACCCCAGAGTGTCGAGCAGCGAGGATCGCAGCCCGTGGGAAATGCTGCGCACTTCGCCAATGGCTTCGGCCAGACGCTGGGTGCCTTTGTGCAGGCTTTCCAGGCCTTGGGCCTTGCCAGCCTCCAGTTCCAGGCTGGCCAGTTCGAACTGGAACTTGATCGAAACCAGCGACTGGCTGATCCCGTCATGCAGCTCCCGCGAGATACGTGAGCGCTCTTCTTCCTGCAGGCTGACGATGCGTTGGGTCAGGCGCTGCAACTTGCGGTCGGCCAGGCGATGCTCGCTGACGTTGAGCATCAGGCCGCTGGCGAATACCAGCAACACCGCAATCAGCGCCACGGCCGCGATGGCCAGCATGGTGGTGTGAATGCCGGTCGCCACTTCCTCACGCGCCTGTCTGGTAGCGCGGTCCACGTCTTCCAGATAGATCCCCGTGCCGAGCATCCAGCCCCAGCGGTCGAGCATTACGACGTACGCCAGTTTGTCGGTCACTTGTCCGCTGGACGGTTTTTGCCAGGCATAACGCTGAAAGCCGTCGCCGGTTTCGGCGCTCTTGACCAGCGCCTGAATGACCAGCAGACCGTGGGGGTCGGTCATGTTCCACAGGTCTTCACCCACCAGATCGGCCTGGCGCGGGTGCATGAGGCTGCGACCGTTGTGGTCGTACACGAAGAAGTAGCCGTTGATGCCGAAGTTCAGCCGCGCCAGTTCCTGCAGCACTTGCTGTTTGGTGTGCTCGTCATCGTGCCCGCTTTTATATAAAGGCTCGATGGTACTGACCGCCATGGCGACGTAGTTCTTGAGCTCCGCGCGCTTGCTGGCAAGGATGCTGTCCTCGATCAACCGGGCCTGTTGGTCACCCAGTTGCTGGTTCTGGAAGATGACCAGCATGCAGATCACGGCGACAGACAATATCAGCGGCAGAATGCTTAAGGCGACGATCTTGTATTTGAGTTGCATGGCTGCGGTTTTCCAGAATGCCAGGTGACGCATGAAACCTGTGGGAGCGAGCTTGCTCGCGAATGCGGTGTATCGGCCTCAGATGATTTGCCTGACCTGGCGTCTTCGCGAGCAGGCTCCCACAGGGTACTCCAGCCGGACCTGAAGAGATGTATCCGGTACGCCCGGCTACGTAGTTCTACGTAGAGCGACTTAGTAGTACTGCGTATTTAGGTCTGGGCGTCAGGCGCGGATATTAGGCGGGCCCTATTCTCGGGGCATAAATATAACAATTAGGCCCCAGGTCACGGCTTGGCGGCAGGAGAAATCAATGAACCGATTGGCCAAGCATATCGCCTGGTTTGCTGTTGCCGTTCTTGGGGCAATTGCACTGGGTGTTGTGGCGCTTCGTCGTGGTGAAGCGGTCAACGCGCTCTGGATCGTTGTCGCTGCCGTCGCTATCTACCTCGTGGCTTACCGTTATTACAGCCTGTTCATCGCAGAAAAAGTGATGAAGCTGGACCCTTCGCGCGCGACGCCTGCCGTACTTAATAATGACGGCCTGGACTACGTCCCCACCAACAAACACATCCTCTTCGGTCACCACTTTGCAGCCATTGCTGGCGCAGGGCCTCTGGTTGGTCCCGTGCTTGCGGCGCAGATGGGTTACCTGCCCGGCACGCTCTGGCTGATTGCCGGTGTGGTGCTGGCCGGTGCCGTGCAGGACTTCATGATCCTGTTCCTGTCCACCCGCCGCAACGGGCGTTCCCTGGGCGAAATGGTGCGTGAAGAGATGGGCAACGTGCCGGGTGCTATCGCCCTGTTCGGTTGCTTTTTGATCATGATCATCATCCTCGCGGTGCTGGCGCTGATCGTGGTCAAGGCCCTGGCCGACAGCCCATGGGGCATGTTCACCGTGATGGCGACGATCCCGATTGCCATGTTCATGGGCGTCTACATGCGCTACATCCGCCCGGGCCGGATCGGTGAAATCTCTCTGATTGGCGTTGCCCTGCTGCTGGCTTCCATCTTTGTGGGTGGTCAGGTGGCGGCCAACCCGGAATGGGCCAAAGCCTTTACCTTCAGCGGTATCCAGATCACCTGGATGCTGGTGGGCTACGGCTTCTGCTCGGCGATGCTGCCGGTGTGGCTGCTGCTGGCACCACGGGATTACCTGTCTACCTTCCTCAAGGTCGGCACCATCATCGCCCTGGCGATTGGCATTCTGATCATCGCGCCTGAGCTGAAAATGCCTGCGCTGACCCAGTTCACCGACGGCACTGGCCCGGTGTGGAAGGGCGCTCTGTTCCCGTTCCTGTTCATCACCATCGCCTGTGGTGCGGTATCCGGTTTCCATGCACTGATTGCCTCAGGCACCACCCCCAAGCTGCTGGATAACGAAGCCAACTCTCGCTACATCGGCTACGGCGCGATGCTGATGGAGTCCTTTGTGGCGGTGATGGCGCTGGTGGCGGCCTCGGTGATTGACCCAGGCGTGTACTTCGCCATGAACAGCCCTGCCGCCATCGTCGGTGGTGATGTGGTGACCGCCGCACAGACCATCAGCAGCTGGGGCTTTGCCATCACGCCTGACGCGCTGTCAGCAGTGGCCCATGACATCGGCGAGACCACCGTGCTGGCCCGTGCCGGTGGTGCGCCGACTTTGGCAGTGGGTATCGCGCAGATCCTGCATCAGGTGCTGCCAGGCAAAGATACCATGGCGTTCTGGTATCACTTCGCGATCCTGTTTGAGGCGCTGTTCATCCTGACGGCCGTGGATGCAGGCACCCGTGCCGGTCGGTTCATGCTGCAGGATTTGCTCGGCACTTTCGTGCCAGCGCTCAAGCGCACGGACTCATGGGCTGCGAACATCATTGCCACAGCCGGTTGCGTCGCGCTTTGGGGTTACTTGCTGTATCAGGGCGTGATCGATCCGCTGGGTGGCATCAACACCTTGTGGCCGCTGTTCGGTATCTCCAACCAGATGCTGGCCGGTATCGCGCTGATGCTCGCCACGGTTGTGCTGATCAAGATGAAGCGCCAGCGCTACATCGCGGTCACGTTGCTGCCTGCAATCTGGCTGCTGATCTGCACCACCTACGCCAGCCTGATCAAGCTGTTCGACGCCAACCCGGCGGTCGGCTTCCTGTCCCTGGCGAAGAAATACAGCACGGCGCTGGATGCCGGTCAGGTGCTGGCACCGGCTAAAAGCCTCGAGCAGATGCAGCACGTCGTGTTCAACGCGTACACCAATGCCGCGTTGACGGCGCTGTTCCTGTTCGTGGTGTTCAGCATTCTGTTCTATGCGATCAAGATCGGCGTTGCCGCCTGGGCCAAAAAAGAACGCAGCGACAAGGAAACGCCGTTCCAGGTACAGCCGCAGAGTTGAGTCGCGGCGTAATCCCTTGTGGGAGTGGGCTTGCCCGCGATTGCATTATCGCGGGCAAGCTCACTCCCACAGTTATTGATTTCTTGCGTTAAGATCTCGGACATTCCAATAGCGTTCGAGCGACCCGGCTGACCATGGCACCTCGTATCAAGACCCGTGAGCGTATCGTGCAAAACAGCCTGGAGCTGTTCAATTCGCAGGGTGAGCGCAGCGTCAGTACCAACCACATCGCGGCGCATATGGAAATTTCGCCGGGCAACCTGTACTACCACTTCCCCAACAAGCAGGCGATCATCGCCGAGTTGTTCACCGAATACGAAGCTCTGGTGGATGGCTTTCTGCGTCCGCCCCAGGGGCGTTTGCCCTGTATCGACGACAAGCGTTTCTACCTGATGGAAATTCTCGATGGCATGTGGCGCTACCGCTTCCTGCATCGCGACCTGGAGCACTTGCTCGCAGCCGACTCCGAACTTGCTACCCGTTATCGACGTTTCTCCCAGCACTGCCTCATTCAGGCCATGGCGATTTTTGGCGGTTTTGTGGAGGCGGGCATCCTGCAGATGGACAAGGTGCAGATCGAGTCCCTGACACTCAATACCTGGATTATCCTCACATCCTGGGTGCGTTTCCTGTGCACCATGCGTGAAGATGCTACGCAGCTCAGTCAGGATGCCATCCGTCGCGGTGCCTATCAGGTGCTGATGCTGGAAGTGGGTTACGTTACTCCCCAGGCCCGCGACGAGGTCCAGGCGCTGTGTGAAGAGTTTTATGTGCCCCTGGACAAAGCATTGGCGCAAGCTGATTGATACTGTCTAACTAAAAATTGATCTATTTCTGATTCTTTTTATCTGGAGCCTGTCATGTCCCTCGCGCAACTGATCAGCCCACAACAATTGGCCAAGCGCCAGGAACAATCAGGGTTGGTGATTCTCGATTGTCGTTTCGCCCTTGAAGACCCGGATTACGGGCAGCGCAGCTACTCCGAAGGCCACATCGCCGGTTCGTACTTTGCTGATCTGGAGCGTGACCTGAGCGGTCCGGTGAAAAAAGGCGTCACAGGGCGCCACCCGCTGCCAGACCCGCAAAAGCTGGTCCAGCGCCTGCAGGCCTGGGGCATCAACAACGACAGCGATATCGTGCTGTACGACGACGGCCCCGGCATCTATGCGGCCCGCGCCTGGTGGTTGCTGGCGTGGCTGGGCAAGCGTGATGGCGTGTTTTTGCTCGATGGCGGCCTGAAAGCCTGGCATGCGGCGGCTTTGCCGTTGAGCCTCGATTCGCCGGAAAACAAAAAGGGCTATTTCAAAGGCGAACCTGACATGGCGCTGGTGCTTGATGCGGCGCAATTGCAGGCGCGTTTGGGCCAGCCGCAACTGACCTTGATCGATGCCCGGGCCGAAGCGCGTTTTCGCGGCGAAGTCGAACCTATCGACCCGGTGGCGGGCCACATTCCGGGTGCGCAGTGCGCGGCATTCAACGAAAACCTGGGTGCAGACGGTCGATTCTTGCCAGCAGACGTGCTCAAGCAGCGCTTCGCCGCCAAGCTCGGTGATCGCTCAGCCAGTGATCTGGTGTCGTACTGCGGCTCAGGCGTGACGGCGTGCCATAACCTGTTCGCGCTGAGCCTGGCCGGGTATCCGTTGGGTGGGCTGTATGCCGGGTCGTGGAGCGAGTGGATCACTGATCCGAAGCACGAAATCGCTACCGGGGCGTAGCGCTTTGGGCATTGACCAACCATGACGGGATACGCCGCTCCAGGTAATAGGTAGGCCGTTTCAGCGATCCATCGACGAAACCGACGTGTCCGCCCCTGGCCTGCAATTCAAACTCGGTGCTGGAAGACAGCTCTTCCTGATCCGGCAGGCTGTGGGTGAACACGAAGGGGTCATCCGCAGCCTGGATGATCAGCGTCGGGGTGCGTATCTCACCGAGGAAATAGCGGCTGGACGCCCGGCGGTAATAGTCCTTGGCGTCGGCGAAGCCATTGAGCGGTGCCGTCACCCGGCCATCGAAATCCCAGAAAGTGCGCAGGTTCTCCAGTGAACCAAGGGCGGCCAGTTCGGCCAGTCCTTCGCTGAGGCCTTCGTGCTGGAAGCGACGCTGCTTGTCCTTGATGTAGTTGAGCATTTCGCGCATGAAGTGCCGCTGGTACACCTTGGAAAAGCCCATGCCGATGCGGTCGGCGCACTCATCCAGACGAAACGGCACCGACACCGCGACGGCGCCCTGCAGCTCGCACTGGCTGCCGGACTCGCCCAGGTGTTTGAGCAGCACATTGCCGCCCAGCGAATAACCCACGGCATACAGCGGCGCCAACGGACGCTTGGCCCGCAAGTGCGCGATTACCGAGGCGAGGTCTTCGCTGGCTCCCGAGTGATAGCTGCGCGAAAGCAGGTTCGGCTCCCCTGAACAACCGCGCCAGTTCAACGCCACACTGCCCCAGCCCTGCTGCGCCATCGCCCGTTGCAACCCTGCCACATAGGGCGAGTTGGATGAACCGGTCAGGCCGTGCAGCACCAACACCAGTGGCGTATCCGCCTGATGTTCGCCGTGCCAGTCCAGGTCCAGAAAGTCGCCGTCATCCAGCCAGATCCGCTCGCGGTTGCGCGCCACATGCACGGTTTTACGCCACAACGGGCCCCACAAGGTTTGCAAGTGAGGGTTTCCCAGGCCTGTGGCGGGTATGAAGCGGTTGACGGACGGGGAGATAGGCACGGTCGCGCTCATGGGTGAGATGTAAGTACAGCATGGCAGTACGGTGTCATACGTGCGTAAGTGGTGTGCATTTTCGTTGGAGCGAGGCTTGCCCGCGAAGGCGTCAGTCCTGATTTATCGCAGGTGATTGATACACCGCAATCGCGGGCAAGCCTCGCTCCAACAATTTATGCCATCAACCCCGCTGCCACAGTCCGTAGTAGACCTGGCCGGCTTTCTTTTCCCGGTGCAGGCGCCAGTTGCCCGGCAGGCCCGAAGCCGAGGGCGGGGTTTCGCTTTCGGTGTAGATCCAGGCGTTGTCGGCCAGCCAGCCGCGGGCTTCCAGCAGGGCGCAGGCCGCAGGCAGCAGGTTCTGGTGGAACGGTGGATCAAGGAACGCGATATCGAACTGCGCCGGAATCTGGCTTTCCAGGTAGCGCAACGAATCGGTCTGCGACACCTGGCCGACCGCGCATTCCAGTGAGTTCAGGTTCTGCCGCACGCTGGCAATGGCGGCGCCACTGGTGTCCAGCGCCAGGCCCATGCTGGCGCCGCGAGACAGGGCCTCGAGGTACATCGCGCCGCTACCGGTGAACAGGTCAAGCACGCGGGCGCCTTCGATGTAGGGTGCCAGCCAGTTGAACAGCGTTTCCCGAACCCGGTCCGGCGTCGGGCGCAGGCCCGGTACGTCAGGGAAGGTGAAACGACGGCTGCGCCATTGGCCGCCGATGATACGTAGTTGACCCAGGCCGTTATGGCCTTTGGGCTTTGGATTGGCCATTAATGCTCCGGAACGCCCAATGGACGGTCTGCTGGTCTATCGGTGGGCGGTGGCAAAGGTTTCTGCGCGACGGTAGGGCCTACCGCCACGATCACCAGTTTATCCGCGTTCAGGTGTTTGCTCATGGCGGTCTTGATCTGCTCGACCGTCACGCTCTGGGCTTGCTGCATGAAGTCTTCGAGGAAGGTCAGCGGCAGGTCATAGAAGCCGATGGCACCCAATTGCGCGACGATGCTCGAGTTGCTGGCCGTGGACAGCGGGAAGCTGCCGGACAGCTCACGCTTGGCATCGTCGAGTTCTTTCTGGGTCGGGCCGTTGGCGAGGTAGTCGCGCAGGATGTCCTGCACCAGCTTCAAGGTGTTTTCGCTGAGCTCGGCGCGGGTCTGCAGGTTGATCATGAACGGACCACGGGCCTGCATGGCGGTAAAGCCCGAGTAGATGCCGTAGGTCAGGCCGCGTTTTTCCCGGACCTCGGTCATCAAGCGACTGCCGAAACCACCGCCGCCGAGGATCGAGTTGCCCAGCATCAACGCGGCGTAGTCGGGATCGTCACGCTCGATGCCCAGTTGCGCGAGCAGCAGATGGGTCTGTTTGGAGGCAAATTCGATGTGGGTCTCGCCGGGTTTTGGTTCCGTCGGCTCGACCGTCTTCGGCAGCGACGGGCCTTTGGGCAGCGCGGCTGAAACTTGCGCGGCAATGGCTTCGGCGTCGGCACGGGACAGGTCGCCCACCAGCGCGATGACAGCGTTACCCGCAGCGTAGGCCCGGGCATGGAACGCCTGGAGCTGCTTGAGGGTGATCGGCGGAATGCTTTTGGCCGTGCCTTCGCTTGGGTGACCATAAGGATGGTCGCCATACAGGCGCCTGGACAGCTCGTTACTGGCCAGCGCGCCGGGGCTTTGCTTCTGGTATTCGAAACCGGCGAGCAACTGGTTCTTGATCCGCACCAGGGAGTCTGCCGGGAACGTCGGTTTGCCCACCACTTCAGCGAACAGCTTGAGCGCCGGTTCGCGCTTGTCCGGTGCGCTGAGGCTGCGCAGCGAGGCAACGGCCATGTCGCGATAAGCACCGTTGCCGAAGTCTGCACCCAGGCCCTCGAAGCCACGGGCGATGGCGCCTACGTCCTTGCCCTTCACGCCTTCGTTGAGCATGGCGTTGGTCAGGATGGCGATGCCCGGTGTGGCCTGATCCTGGCTGCTGCCAGCGGCAAAGGTCAGGCGCATGTCGAACATCGGTAGCTCCCTGGCCTCGACGAACATCACCTTGGCGCCTTCGGCGGTTTTCCAGGTCTGGATGTTGAGGTGACGCCGGGCCGGAGCCTTGCCGTCGAGCTCTTTCAGGGTTTGCAGGGTGTTGGCCGGTTTGGCGTCGGTGCTGTCAGGCGTTGCGCTTTCTGCGTGAACGCCTAGGGTGGCGAGGCTGGCGAGCAGTACGACGGCGCTCATTCCAAGCCATTTGTTACGTGGGCCGTGGCGATCACTCATGGGTTTTCTCCTCAGGCAGGATGTGCGCAACGCTGAGGCGCTCTCGGGTGAAGTACGTGCGTGCCGCTTTTTGAATCTCTGCCGGGGTCACGCTTTGCAGCGCCGCCAGATCGTCGTCGATGAGTTTCCATGACAGGCCCACGGTTTCCAGTTGGCCGATGGTGCTCGCCTGGCTGGTGATGGAGTCACGCTCGAAAACCAGACCGGCGATCACTTGTGCCCGCACCCGTTCCAGCTCTTCGGTGGTCGGTGGTTTGGTTTTCAGCTCGTCCAGCAAACGCCAGATACCGGCTTCTACATCGGCCAGGGTTTTCTTCTTCTGCACGTTGGGCGTCGCGCTGATAGTGAACAGGCTGTCGCCCCGGGTGAAGGCGTCGTAGCTCGAGCCTGCGCCGGACACCAGCTCTTCGCCGCGCTCAAGGCGCGCCGAGATGCGGGCACTGTAGCCGCCATCCAGCAGGGCCGAAATCAGGCGCAGGGCATTGACCATGCGCGGATCGTCCGTTGTTGCCAGGCTTGGCACGTTGAAGCCGTAGATCAGGCTCGGCATTTGCGTCTGCACATGCAGGGTGATCTGCCGTTCGCCGGGTTCAGCCAGCTCCAGCGGTTTTTTCGATGGCGGCACGTCACGGCGCGGGATCGGGCCAAAGAAGCGCTCGGCCAGGGCTTTGACTTCATCAGGCTTCACGTCGCCGACCACTACCAGCGTGGCATTGTTGGGCACGTACCAGGCTTGATACCAGTGGCGCAGTTCCTCGATCTTCATGCGGTCCAGGTCCGCCATCCAGCCGATGGTGGGCGTGTGGTAGCCGCTGGCAGGGTAGGCCATGGCCTTGAAGCGTTCGAACGCCTTGGCGGTGGGCTTGTCGTCGGTGCGCATGCGCCGCTCTTCCTTGATCACCTCGATCTCGCGGCTGAATTCGTCGGCGGGCAGCTTGAGGCTGGCCATGCGGTCGGCTTCCAGCTCGAGGGCAACCGGCAGGCGGTCGCGGGCCAGGACCTGGTAGTACGCGGTGTAGTCGTCGCTGGTGAAGGCATTTTCCTCGGCGCCCAGGTCACGCAGGATCAACGACGCCTGACCGGGGCCGGCCTTGTCGCTGCCCTTGAACATCATGTGCTCCAGCGCGTGGGACAAACCGGTCTGGCCGGGCGTCTCATAGCTGGAGCCGACCTTGTACCAGATCTGCGAAACCACCACGGGTGCGCGGTGATCTTCGCGAACGATGACCTTCAGGCCATTGTCCAGGGTGAATTCATGGGTGGGTTGCGGATCAGCGGCCAATGCCGTCAGGGGCAGGCAAATGGTGCTGAGCAGCAGGCCTGCGGCACGGCGGGCTAATGCATTCATTCGGTATTTGGACCTGTGAGACGGCCCGCTTGAACTTAGCGTCTGCGGGCGCGGGGGTGTTAGGATACGGGGCAGTTCGATTCAGGGCCACGGTTGATACATTTGTAACGTTGGTCCCGTCTGGCCGAGTGGTTTCACTTACGAAGCTCTGGCGGACAAAACTCGCATCCACACAGGCTGTACAATTGCTTCGGCCGTCGCTGAACAAGCCGGTCGAAAAGCAGTCTGTTTTGCATTGTCAGAATTTTCAGAGGCGCCGCTTTGGCGCGTCGCTACCTTGAGATAGCCGTCCTCCATGTTTGGTTCCAACGACGACAAGAAGACCCCAGCCCCGGCTGGCGAGAAGAAAGGCCTGTTCGGATGGCTGCGCAAAAAGCCGCAGGAAACCGTTGCCGAGCAGCCTCAAGACTTATCCACAGCCCCTGCGCCCGCGCCGGTCGTTGAACCGACGCCGCCTGCTGCCGAGCCGGTTATCGCCCCGGTTATCGCTGCGCAGTCCGCTGAGGTGGTGCAAGTCACGCCTGAGCCCGCGCCCGCCGCGCCGCAACCCTGGCTGACCTTGCCAGTGGCTGAAGAGCCTGTGGCGTTGATCGATGAGCTGGAGCCGCACGTTACCCCTGCGATCCCGCCGTTGAATGCCGTTGCTCCACAGGTTGATGTCATTGAGCCTGCGGTCGTTGCGCCCGTCATCAGTGAGCCTGTCGTCGCTCAAGCGCCGGTTCAGGTGCCTGAGCCAGTCGTCGAAGCCGTTGTGCCTGCCGTGACTTCTGCCGTGACTTCTGTCGTTACGCCTGTGGCTGCGCCAGTTGCTGTGGTTGCTGCGCCCGTGGTCCAGGCCCCTGCGCCAGCCAGCCCGCCTGCCGAAACCACCAAGGCCGGTTTCTTTGCACGTCTCAAGCAAGGTTTGTCGAAGACCAGCGCCAGTATCGGCGAAGGCATGGCCAGCCTGTTCCTGGGCAAGAAGGCCATCGATGATGACCTGCTGGAAGAAATCGAAACCCGCCTGCTGACCGCCGACGTCGGCGTTGAAGCCACTGCGGTGATCATCCAGAGCCTGACCCAGAAAGTTGCGCGTAAACAACTGACCGACAGCGACGCGCTGTACAAGTCGTTGCAGGATGAGCTGGCCGCGATGCTCAAGCCGGTCGAGCAGCCGCTGGTCATCAAGGCCGAGCACAAGCCGTTCGTGATTCTGGTGGTCGGCGTGAATGGCGCAGGCAAAACCACCACCATCGGCAAGCTGGCCAAGAAGCTGCAGCTCGAAGGCAAGAAAGTCATGCTGGCGGCGGGCGATACCTTCCGTGCGGCTGCCGTGGAGCAGTTGCAGGTCTGGGGCGAACGTAACCATATTCCGGTGATTGCCCAGCACACGGGCGCCGATTCGGCTTCGGTGATCTTCGATGCTGTCCAGGCGGCCAAGGCCCGGGGCATCGACGTGTTGATCGCCGACACTGCCGGTCGTCTGCACACCAAAGACAACCTGATGGAAGAGCTGAAAAAAGTCCGCCGCGTGATGGGCAAGCTCGATGCCGAGGCGCCCCACGAAGTGTTGTTGGTGCTGGACGCTGGCACCGGGCAGAACGCGATCAATCAGGCCAAGCAGTTCAACCAGACCGTCGCATTGACCGGCCTGGCGCTGACCAAACTCGACGGTACCGCCAAGGGCGGCGTGATCTTCGCCCTGGCCAAGCAATTCGGCCTGCCGATTCGTTATATCGGCGTGGGTGAAGGCATCGACGATCTGCGTACCTTTGAAGCCGAACCCTTTGTCCAGGCTCTGTTTGCGGAGCGGGAGCGCACATGATTCGATTCGAACAGGTCGGTAAACGCTATCCGAACGGACACGTCGGCTTGCATGAGCTGAGCTTTCGAGTGCGTCGCGGTGAGTTCTTGTTTGTGACCGGCCACTCCGGTGCCGGTAAAAGTACCCTGTTGCGCCTGCTGCTCGCCATGGAGCGCCCCACCACCGGCAAATTGCTGCTGGCCGGGCAGGACCTGGGGCAGATCAGCACGGCGCAGATCCCGTTCCTGCGGCGCCAGATTGGCGTGGTGTTCCAGAATCACCAGTTGCTGTTCGACCGCACGGTGTTCAACAACATCGCGCTGCCGTTGCAGATTCTCGGGCTGTCCAAGGCTGAGATCACCAAGCGCGTCGATTCTGCCCTGGAGCGTGTAGCGCTGTCGGACAAGACCGATCTGTACCCCGGTGACTTGTCCACAGGCCAGCAACAGCGCGTCGGTATTGCCCGCGCCATCGTGCATCGTCCGGCTTTGCTGCTGGCCGACGAACCTACCGGTAACCTCGACCCACGTCTGGCCGCGGAAATCATGGGCGTGTTCGAAGACATCAATCGCCTGGGCACCAGCGTGTTGATTGCCAGTCACGACCTGGCGCTGATCGCCCGCATGCGCCACCGCATGCTGACCCTGCAACGTGGCCGTCTGATCGGTGACGGGGAGGCCGGGGTATGAGTGCGACACGCACCCCTAAAGTGTCGGATCGCGTAGCGCCAAAGGCCGCCGAACCGACGCCGCAGAAGAAAAAGAAAAAAAATGACCATGACGATGACGGTCCGGATTTCAGCACCCTGTTCGCCGCCTGGCTGGAAAGCCATCGCTCGAGCCTGCTGGACAGCCTGCGTCGTCTGGGCAAGCAGCCCATCGGCAGTTTCTTCACCTGCCTGGTGATGGCGATTGCCCTGAGCCTGCCCATGGGCCTGTCGTTGTTGCTCAATAACGTCGAGCGGCTGGGTGGTTCATGGCAGCGTGCGGCGCAGATTTCCCTGTACCTGCAACTGGATGCCAGCGCCGAAGAAGGTGACAGCCTGCGCGACCAGATCAAGGACATGCCGGGCGTGGCGGATGCCGAGTACATCAGCCGCGATCAGGCCCTGGCCGAGTTCCAGCAGCAGTCCGGGCTGGGCGAGGCACTCAAGGAGTTGCCGACCAACCCTTTGCCGGGTGTGGTGCTGGTGACGCCCAAGGAGGTCGACAAGTCGGCACTCGAGGCGCTGCGCACCCGTCTGGCGGACCTGCCGAAAGTACAGCAGGCACAACTGGACCTGGTCTGGGTCGAGCGTCTGGCGGCGATCCTCAAGCTGGGCGACCGTTTTGTCTTCGGTCTGACCGTGCTGCTGGTGGCGGCCTTGTTGCTGGTAATTGGTAACACGATACGTCTGCACATCGAGAACCGCCGCACTGAAATCGAAGTGATCAAGCTGGTGGGCGGTACCGACGCCTATGTGCGCCGCCCCTTCCTCTACATGGGCGCGCTTTATGGGCTGGGCGCTGGCGTGCTCTCCTGGGGGGTGCTGGCGTATGGGCTTGACTGGCTCAATGACGCAGTCGTCGGGCTGGCCGGGCTGTATGGCAGCGACTTCTCCCTGGCTGGTGTGCCATTGGCCGATGGTCTATCGCTCTTGCTTGGGGCCGTGTTGTTAGGGTATATCGGTGCATGGATTGCGGTAGCGCGCCATTTGAGAGAGCTGGCGCCGCGTTAGGTTAAATTTTCTTCATTTGTTGACTTCTTCAGCTTAGGGAACTTGTCTAGCGGTTCCCGGTCAATTTCGCAGTGCTGAACTGCACGAGTTACGTGAGTCGGAGGTTTTTTCGTATGACCACTTCTTTGCAACCTGCTTATGCATTAGTCCCGGGTGCAAACCTGGAAGCCTATGTGCACACGGTCAACAGCATCCCGTTGCTGACCCCTGAGCAGGAGCGTGAACTGGCCGAGAGTCTCTATTATGAGCAGGATCTTGGGGCGGCTCGGCAGATGGTGCTCGCCCACCTGCGTTTTGTTGTGCATATCGCACGCAGTTATTCCGGTTACGGACTGGCTCAGGCTGACCTGATCCAGGAAGGTAACGTCGGCCTGATGAAAGCCGTAAAACGCTTTAACCCGGAAATGGGTGTGCGTCTGGTGTCGTTCGCCGTGCACTGGATCAAGGCTGAAATCCACGAATTCATCCTGCGCAACTGGCGCATCGTTAAAGTCGCGACCACCAAGGCCCAGCGCAAGCTGTTCTTCAACCTGCGCAGCCAGAAGAAGCGTCTGGCCTGGCTGAACAACGAAGAAGTCCACCGCGTGGCAGAAAGCCTCGGTGTGGAGCCCCGTGAAGTCCGCGAGATGGAAAGCCGCCTGACCGGTCAGGACATGGCGTTCGACCCGGCAGCAGAAGCCGACGACGACAGCGCCTTCCAGTCGCCTGCCAACTACCTGGAGGACCACCGGTACGACCCGGCCCGTCAGCTGGAGGACGCCGACTGGACCGATAACTCCACCGCCAATCTGCACGAGGCGCTGGAAGTTCTGGACGACCGCAGCCGTGACATTCTCTACCAGCGCTGGCTGGCAGAAGAAAAAGCCACGCTGCACGACCTGGCGCAGAAGTACAACGTCTCCGCCGAGCGCATTCGTCAGCTGGAAAAGAGCGCAATGAATAAGCTCAAGCTGTCGATCGCCGCTTAACCGGCCATCAGCACCAACAAAAACGCCCCGATCAGCAATGGTCGGGGCGTTTTTTTGTGTCGCGATTTTGGCCAGCCCTTAGCTACCCGGCCAGAACATCCCGGAAAACATCTGGCCTAATGGCTGCGATGTGCAGCAGCGATCTTGCGGCGCCCGAAGGTGAGCGCCGACCTTGCTCCCACTCTTGCAGAGTGCGCACTGAAACCCCTAGAAGCTCGGCAAACTTTGGCTGGGATAGCCCTGTCTTGCTTCGGGCCTCGGCAGCTTCGGTCACTTCAACTTTATGAACCTGACCATGGAGCCCGGCTTTCACATCCACGATCGACGCCAGCAGTTCTTCGCCAATATTGCGTTTGGCGTCACGCTTAACAAGTTCTTCTTCAGTCAGGGGCATGATTGAGCTCCTTTGCGATTTTTCGCAGGATATGCGCGGGAATGTTTTCAGTGGCGCCTTTGCCATAGATCACCAACGCAACCAGGGCCCCGCATGCCAGTTGTGCTGTGTAGATCACCCGTACCGAGCCACTTTTGCCTCTACCATCAATGCTCCATCGGACCTTGCGGCAACCATCTGATCCAGGGACGACAGCTCCTGCATCGGGGTTGTTGGCCAAAAAAGTCATGAAGGCGCCACGTTCTTCTTCTGTCCAGTAGTCTGGCCAGAGCTTTGTAAACAACGGGGATTCAATAATCGTCAGCATATGCCGAATTGTACGTCTCTGACGTATGAGTGACAACAGGGCGTAGACAGTTATCTAACCCTGTGGGAGCGACCGGGGTGATGATCCACGTTGCCCGAAAAGACGTTTTTCAAAACTTGCGACTATGATTCAGCCCCACCAGATAATCATCCCCGCCCAACTGCCGCATCTGCTGGCGAATCCATCCGGCTCTGCGAGAGACGTAACTGCTCGGATGGCTGGCGCTCCACTCGCGGGGGTTAGGCAGTACAGCTGCCAGATAACTCGCCTGCTGCGTCGACAATTGGCTGGCGTTGACGCCAAAGTGGTGCTGCGCGGCTGCCTGGGCGCCGAACACGCCTTCGTCCCACTCGACGCTGTTGAGGTACACCTCAAGGATCCGTTGCTTGGACCACAGCAGTTCGATCAAGCCGGTGAACCACGCTTCCAGCCCTTTGCGGAAGTAACTGCGGCCGGACCATAAAAACAGGTTCTTGGACACTTGCTGGCTTAGGGTGCTGGCGCCGCGAATCGAACCGCCCAGTTCGTTATGGGCTAGCGCTGCCTGGATGGCATCGACATCGAAACCCCAGTGTTCGGCGAACTTCTGGTCTTCGCCTGCGATGACCGCGACTTTCAGGTCGTCGGAGATCTTGTCCCAGGGCTGCCAGGTGCGTTGCAGGTCGATGGGCTCGCCATCGGTCCAGGATTCAACCTTGCGCTCGACCATCAGCGCCGTGCCCGGAGGCGGCACCCAGCGAAAGATCAGAACCACCACGACGCTGGCGACTCCGAACCACAGCAGGACTTTTACAAAACGACGGAAGAGAAAACGCAGCATAGAGATGGCTTGGCCGAACCGGTTGAGCGGGCCATTATACAGACCATGCGCGATTGAACGATTGATGACTGGAGTTCCTGATGCTTCGTAGCTTTTTGATGCTGGCCGCTTTCTTCGGCTTTACCGGCGTTGCCCTGGGTGCGTTCGCCGCCCATGGCCTGAAAGACCGCCTGAGCGCCGAGTACCTGGCGATTTTCCATACTGGCGTGCTGTACCAGCTGATCCACGCCCTGGCCTTGCTGGCAGTCGCCCTGCTGGCGGCACAGATCCCCGGTCGCCTGGTGACCTGGGCGGGTGTCTCGTTCGCGGTCGGTATCGTGCTGTTCTCTGGCAGCCTGTACCTGTTGACCCTGACGGGCGTCAGCAAGCTGGGCATTATCACCCCGTTCGGCGGGCTGGCCTTTTTGATCGGCTGGGGCATTCTTGGGCTGATGGCCTGGCGGTTGGGGGCTACGGCCCTCTAAGGCTTTCTGTTGGAGCGAGGCTTGCCCGCGAATGGCAGCCCGGTATGTCATTCAGATATCTGGTGTCTGAACTGACGCCTTCGCGAGCAAGCTCGCTCCCACTATAGAAACGCAGCAGACCAGTCACAAAGACGAATGGCGCGGCTTTGCCTTGGTCATCGTGACTGATCGGGCTAGAATGCTCGCCCCCTAAAATGATGGCTGCTTATCGCATGCACATTCAGTTGAACGGTGAACCTTACGAACTGCCCGAGTGCGAGACCGTCGCGGCGTTGTTGAGCCGTCTGGACCTGACCGGCCGTCGTGTCGCGGTCGAGCTCAATCTGGATATCGTGCCGCGCAGCCAGCATGTGACCACAGCCCTGCGCGAAGGCGATCAGGTCGAAGTGGTCCACGCCATTGGCGGCGGCTGAGCCGCATCGCCCCTCAGGTCATTGCTACACATCTTCAAGAACCTCAACCGTAAAGAGGATTTCCGATGAGCAACGTTCGCAGCGACAAGCCTTTCACCCTGGCCGGTCGGACTTTTCAGTCCCGGTTGTTGGTAGGCACCGGCAAGTACGTGGATATGGAACAAACCCGCCTGGCCATCGAAGCCTCGGGTGCCGAGATCGTCACGGTTGCCGTGCGCCGCACCAACCTGGGCCAGAACCCTGGTGAGCCGAACCTGCTGGATATCCTGCCGCCGGATCGCTACACCATTCTGCCGAACACTGCCGGTTGCTACGACGCCATCGAAGCGGTGCGCACCTGCCGTCTGGCCCGCGAACTGCTCGACGGGCGCAATCTGGTGAAGCTGGAAGTATTGGCCGACCAGAAAACCCTGTTCCCCAACGTGATCGAAACCCTCAAGGCCGCCGAAGTGCTGGTCAAGGACGGTTTTGACGTGATGGTCTACACCAGCGACGACCCGATCATCGCCCGTCAACTGGCGGAAATCGGCTGCATCGCAGTGATGCCGCTGGCCGGCCTGATCGGCACTGGCCTTGGGATCTGCAACCCTTACAACCTGCAGATCATCCTGGAAGAAGCCAAGGTGCCGGTATTGGTCGACGCTGGTGTCGGTACTGCATCCGACGCCACCATCGCCATGGAGCTGGGCTGCGAGGCGGTGCTGATGAACTCGGCCATCGCCCACGCCCAGGATCCAGTGATGATGGCCGAAGCCATGAAACACGCCATTGTGGCGGGTCGTCTGGCGTACCTCGCCGGGCGCATGCCGAAAAAACTCTATGCCAGCGCCTCCTCGCCGCTGGATGGTCTGATCAAGTAAGAGCCCGTTGATGACTGATTCGCACGTTTCCAACCCAGAGTTGCCCGTCCCGGAAGAGGGCGAAGAGCGCCAGCACCGCCGCATCAAGAGCTTCGTGATGCGCGCCGGTCGCATGACCGAGGGTCAGCAGCGCGGCCTCGATCAAGGTCGCCCGCTGTTTGCCCTGCCGCTGACTGACGCGCCGGTGGATTTCGATCAGGTGTTCGGCCGCTCTGCGCCGCGCACCCTGGAAATCGGCTTTGGCATGGGCCACTCGCTGCTGGAAATGGCCGCTGCCGCTCCCGAGCACGACTTCATTGGTGTCGAAGTGCACTATCCGGGTGTGGGTGCGCTGCTCAATGGCGTGCTGACTCAAGGCCTGACCAACGTGCGGGTCTACGATTGCGACGCGATCGAAGTCCTCAACCGCTGCATCGCGGACAACAGCCTCGATCGCCTGATGCTGTTCTTCCCTGACCCGTGGCACAAAAGCCGTCATCACAAGCGCCGCATCGTGCAGCCGGAGTTCGCCCAACTGGTGCGCAGCAAGCTGAAGGTTGGCGGCGTGTTCCACATGGCCACCGACTGGGAACCGTACGCCGAGTACATGCTCGAAGTGATGAACGTCGCGCCTGGCTACCGTAACCAGGCCGAAGACGGCAAATGCGTGCCACGCCCGACCGAACGCCCGATCACCAAGTTCGAGCGCCGCGGCGAACGCCTGGGGCACGGGGTTTGGGATTTGAAGTTTGAGAAGCTGAGCTAAGCCGTAAAGAATCCCTGCGGGAGATTCTGTGTTTAGCACCAACTTGTGGGAGCGAATTCATTCGCGATGCGATGTGTCAGTCGCCGCAGATGTTGAATGTGCTGGCCTCTCGCGAATGAATTCGCTCCCACACGATCACTTGCGATCCGCAACCACCCCGATCAACACCAGCACCACCAACAACACCGGCGCCAGGCTGTAGTTGTTGAACTGGCTCAGCCCGCGAACCACCCACGGCGTGGCGTAGATCAATGCTGCGCCGCTGCCGATGGTGCAGAACAAAGCCATGACCGGGACGCGCAAGGCGCCTGCCAGGCTGCTGAGGCGTTGTTCGACCCAGCCCTTGAAGTCCGCGCCAAACAGCACCAGCAAGCAACCCACCAGCGCCAGGGCGATCTCGGAAAGGTTACTGCGGCTCCAGCGGGAAACAGTGGCAAGCAGGTCAAGTACGAGATCCATGCACGGTCCTTAAATCAGAAAATATTGCAGCAGGTCGTTGAGGAACAGCTGACCCCGTTCGGTCGCCACCAGACGTGCCGGATCAGCGTCCAGCAGGCCACGTTGTTCGGCTTGCTGGCGGGCGCTGGTGAGCAAATCGAGGCTTAGACCTGTGCGCTGCGAAAATAATGCAGCATCCACGCCTTTTGTTAAGCGCAATGCATTCATCAGGAACTCGAAGGGCATTTCGTCGGGGCTGAGCAGCTTCTCGCCGGCCTTGAAAGCCTTGTCCGGGTTGAGGTAATCCTTCGGCAGCCGGGTTTTCCAGGTGCGCACGATGCGGCCGTCCGGGTGGCTGAGCTTGCCGTGAGCGCCCGCGCCGATGCCGATGAAATCGCCAAAACTCCAGTAATTGAGGTTATGCCGTGCCGGTTTGCCGGGCTGGGCGTAGGCCGAGACCTCGTATTGCGCATAACCGTTTTCAGCCAGCAGGATTTGCCCCGCCTCCTGAATATCCCAGAGGATGTCGTCTTCCGGCAGGCTCGGGGGCTGGTTCCAGAACACCGTGTTCGGCTCCAGCGTCAGCTGATACCAGGACAGATGGGTGGGTGCCAGGGCGATGGCCTGGCGCAGATCCCCCAGCGCGTCGTCCTGAGACTGATCCGGCAAGCCATGCATCAGGTCCAGGTTGAAGTTGTCGAACCCGGCCTGGCGCGCCATGTCGGCAGCGCGAATGGCTTCGTTGCCGTTATGGATACGGCCCAGTGCTTCGAGCTTAGCTTGCTGGAAGCTCTGGATACCGATGGACAGCCGGTTGATGCCCAGCCCGCGATAGGCGCTGAACTTGGCCTGCTCGAAGGTGCCGGGGTTGGCTTCCAGGGTGATTTCAATGTCGCTGGCGAAACGGATCCGGGCTTCGACGCCCTTGAGCAAACGGCCCAGCGCATCGGCGCTGAACAGGCTCGGGGTGCCGCCACCGAAGAAGATCGAACTCAGCTCGCGACCGTGGACGTGGGGCAGATCCTGGTCCAGATCGGCCAGCAGTGCGTCGATGTACTCACGCTCTGGCAGCACGGGGCTTGCGGTGTGGGAGTTGAAGTCGCAATACGGGCATTTGCGCACGCACCACGGAATATGGATGTAAAGCGACAGCGGCGGCAACTGCGGCAGTGCGTTGCGCGGCAGTTGTGAAGGCGCAGCCGAAGAGAAGCCGTCCACACCCGGAAACAGCGGTTGTGCGGGTGAGTCGTGGGTCATTGCAGACCCAGGCGCTGGCGCAGAATCACCATGGCGCGGGCGCGATGGCTGAGCTGGTTCTTCTCGATGGGGCTGAGTTCGGCGCTGGAGCAGTCACGCTCCGGGACCCAGAACAGCGGATCGTAACCGAAACCATGCTCGCCACTGGCCGCCGTCAGGATGCGGCCGTGCCACAAGCCTTCGCACAAGATCGGCAGTGGATCGTCGGCATGCCGAACCAGCGCCAGCACGCACACGAACTGCGCGCCGCGTTGTTCGGCAGGCACGTCCTTGAGCGCATCCAGCAGTTTGGCGTTGTTGGCCGCGTCGCCCTTGCCGTCGGCGTAACGGGCCGAATAGATCCCCGGCGCACCGCCGAGAAAGTCCACTGCCAGCCCCGAATCATCGGCCAGCGCCGGCAGGCCGGAAATACGCGCGGCGTTGCGGGCTTTCAGGATGGCGTTTTCGACGAACGACAAGCCGGTCTCTTCCGGTTCGACGCTGCTGAATTCGCCGATGGAGCGCAGCTGTACGCTGCCACCCAGCATGGCCTGGAGTTCTTTGAGTTTGCCGGCGTTGTGGCTGGCAAGAACAAGTTGCGGGAAGTTCATCATTCGCCTGGATAGATTTGCTGGTCGAAGCTGAACGACTTCGCGTCGTCACTGCCAGCTTTGACACTGATGTTGAAGGTGTAGGTGTCAGCCTGCTCCACCGCGAACTGCGCGATGTAGCTGACCGAACCCTTGTCATTGACCTGGATGAAGCTCAACGGTTTACTGCGCCCGGTCAGGTCCTGGTAGGTGCCTGTGACGTTTGAAGGTGCAGGCTTGCCGGCCTTGAGTACGGTGATGTTCAGCGCGCCCAGGCTTTTGCTGCGTATCAGCCCTGCTTCCCGGGCGATGTCCGGTTGCAGGATGCTGGAGGCGAAGGCGTTGTAGTAAACCGTGACGTCGCCAAAGGTCTCCTGACGCGATGGCTTGGCGTAATCGGCGGCCAGTACCGGCAGGCTCAGGTTCAGGCATAACACGCACAGCAGGGCAGCAAGGCGTCGCATCATCGTTCTCCTTTTTGTAAGGGGTCAGATCGCGATCTGGTGGTCCTGCAAGCCTGGGCTGCTGACGCGATAGATCCCGATCTCCCCTAACAGGTTAGGCCATAGCTTGCTGGCCCAGCCATGCCGATGCTGCTGGTCGACGGCCAGCCGATCAAGTACCCGCGCTTCACGGCCACGGCACAGCTCTTCGAAATCGCCGAAGGTGCAGAAGTGGATGTTCGGCGTGTTGTACCAGGTGTACGGCAGAAACTCGGAAACCGGCATCCGCCCTTTGCTTGCCAGATACCAGCGGCAGCGCCAGTGGCCGAAATTAGGGAAGGTGATGATGCATTCGCGCCCCACCCGCAGCATTTCGTCGAGGATCTTGTCCGGGTAATGCACCGCCTGCAGCGCCTGGGTCATGACCACCACGTCGAAGCTGTTGCTGGCGAAGTTGCCCAGGCCCTTGTCCAGGTCCTGCTCGATGACGTTGACGCCATTGGCGACGCAGCGCGCGATGTTATCGGCGTCGTTTTCCAGGCCGTAGCCGGTGACTTGCTTGTTGTCTCGCAGCCAGGCCAGCAGTTCGCCGTCGCCGCAACCGAGGTCGAGCACCCGGCTGCCTGCCGGTATCCAGTCTTGGATGATTTCCAGGTCGGCTCTCATGGTGTCCTCAGAGTGCAATTCGGTTCATGTAGCTGGTAAAGGCCTGCAAATAGCGCGGGATGGGGATCAGGAACGCATCGTGACCCTGTGGTGCATCGATCTCCAGGTAGCAGACGTTCTTTTTCGCGGCCATCAGTGCATCCACCAGCTCACGGGAGCGGGCTGGCGAGAAGCGCCAGTCGGTGGTGAACGACATCACGCAGAAATCGGCGGTGGCGTTGGCGAAGGTCGCCGCCAGGTTGTCGTTGAAGTTGGCGGCCGGGTCGAAGTAGTCCAGCGCCTTGGTCATCAACAGGTAGGTATTGGCGTCGAAACGCCCGGAAAACTCTTCGCCTTGATAGCGCAGGTAGCTTTCCACCTGGAACTCCACGCTGTGGAAGTCGTAGTTGAGTTTCTCACTCTTGAGGCCACGGCCGAATTTCTCGCCCATGGAGTCATCCGACAGGTACGTGATATGCCCGACCATGCGCGCCAGCATCAGGCCGCGCTTGGGGATCACGTTGTGCTCCTGGAAATCACCGCCATGGAACTCGGGGTCAGACAGGATCGCCTGACGCGCCACTTCGTTGAAAGCGATGTTCTGCGCTGACAGCTTGGGCGCCGAAGCGATGGCCAGGCAATGACGTACGCGGTCCGGGTAGGTCATGGTCCACTGCAACGCCTGCATGCCACCCAGGCTGCCACCCACCACGGCGGCCCATTGGCTGACGCCGAGCAGGTCGGCCAGACGCGCCTGGCTGTGGACCCAGTCTTCCACGGTCAACACCGGAAAGTGCGCGCCGAAGGGCTTGCCGGTATCCGGGTCGATGCTGCTGGGGCCTGTGGAGCCGTTACAGCCGCCCAGGTTGTTCAGGCTGACCACGAAGAACTTGTTGGTGTCGATGGGCTTGCCAGGGCCGATACAGCTATCCCACCAGCCGGGCTTGCGCTCGTCGACGCTGTGATAGCCCGCAGCGTGATGGTGGCCGGACAGGGCATGGCAGATCAGCACGGCATTGCTGCGCGCGGCGTTGAGCTGGCCATAGGTTTCGTAAATCAGGTCGTAGGCAGGCAACGAACGACCGCAGGCCAGTGCCAGGGGTTCGCTGAAATGTGCCGTTTGCGGTGTGACTAGACCGACAGAATCTTGGGGGAAGACCGTGGACATCGACCCTGCTCTCACTTAAATGAGGCGTAAGTCTAAAGACCGGGGAGGGGTAGGGCAAATGATCGTTCAGTCCATGTACCAACGCTTTCGCGAGCAGGGTGGATCGCCATCTCTGTTGCTCCTACATGAGAATACATTCACCTGTGGGGGATTCTATGTTCGGGACAACCCCCAAATGCCTCATTGGCTGATGCACCGCAATCGCGGGCAAGCCCACTCCTACAATTTGGAATGCAATCTCTTGTAGGAGTGAGCTTGCTCGCGAATGCGGTTATGCAGGCGCTACGGTCAGATCAGCAAACGCAGCACGTCCGGCATCATGCTCATGGCCGCCAGGTTGCTGATGACCAGCATGTCCAGCAGCTTGAGGACCATGAACGCCAGGATCGGTGAGATATCCAGGCCGCCCATGTTCGGCAGAATTTTGCGGAACGGTGCCAGTGCAGGCTCGCAGATCTGGTTGACCAGTTCGGCGCCCGGGTTATGGCTGCCCTGTGCGACCCACGACAGGATCACGCTGATGATGAGCGCATAGAAGAATATCTTCAGGAACAGCGCGGTCACCCCGATGATCGACCAGATCAGCAGGTGCACCGGATCGCCCGTGGTGCCGTAGGCCAGCAGCAGGGTCAGCGCCATCAGGATCAGTTGCACGATGATCGCCAGCACCAGCGAGGACATGTCCAGGCCGAACAGGCTCGGGATGATGCGGCGCAGGGGCTTGAGCAGCGGCTGGGTGGCGCGCACGGCGAACTGGCTCAACGGGTTATAGAAGTCCGCACGCACCAGTTGCAGCACGAAGCGCAACAGCACGATCAGCAGGTACAGGCTGCCGATGGTTTGCAGGACATAAATTGCAGCGGTGTTCAGTCCGATCATCGGTCTGCTTCCTCAATGGCCTAAAAAAATTACTGACCCAATAGCTCGGCAAGTTCTGCGGAACGGTGTGCAGCTGCCCCAAGGGCGGTTTCGACCAGTGCTTCGAAACCCCCGGCCTGGAATGCCTTGATTGCAGCCTCTGTGGTGCCCGCTGGCGAGGTTACGCGGCGACGCAGCTCGGCAGCGTCAACATCGCTGCCCTGGGCCATCAGCGCAGCGCCAAGCGCTGTCTGCATTGTCAGTTGGCTGGCGGTCTCTTGCGGCAGGCCAAGTTTCACGCCTGCGGCGGTCATGGCCTCGATCAGCAGGAAGAAGTACGCCGGGCCACTGCCGGAGACGGCGGTGACGGCGTCAATCTGTTTTTCTTCGTCCAGCCACAGCGCAATACCCACTGCCGAGGCCAGTTGCTGGGCCTGATCGCGCTGTTGCTCAGAGACGTCCGGGGTCGCGTACAGACCGCTGGCGCCCTGACGCAGCAATGAAGGCGTGTTGGGCATGCAGCGCACGACAGGGCGTGCGCCCAGCCATTTCTGCAGGCTGGCGCAGGTAATCCCGGCGGCAACCGAAACCACCAGTTGTTCGGGCTTGAGGCTTGCGGCCAGAGCCTCGCACGCGGCTTTCATCATCTGTGGCTTTACGGCCAGTACCACAACGTCCGCGCCTTCGATGGCCTGGGCGTTGTCAGCGAACGTGGCGATGCCATGTTCGGCGGTGATCTTTTCACGTTTTTCTGCGCCACGGTTGCTGGCGCGAATCAGTCCTGCGTCAACGCCTTGGGCACGCAAGCCGCCAATCAGGCTCGCAGCCATGTTTCCGGCGCCGACGAAGGCGATACGAGTATTGCTCATGAAGGGTTCCTGTCGATGAGGGCTATGGCTGGCCGTAGTCACGGGCGCCAAAAAGGGCAGTGCCGATCCGGACCCAGGTCGCGCCTTGTGCGATGGCCGCTTCCAGGTCGTGGCTCATGCCCATGGATAGGGTATCGAGTGGCAGATTCAAGTGTTCTTGCAGCGTGCGCACGGTGGCAAATGCAGCGCTCTGTGCGGCGCAGTCTTCTGTAGGTTCGGGGATTGCCATCAGGCCGCGCAGTTTCAGGTTTGGCAGGCCATTGATGGCGGCAGCCAGCGCGGGCAGGTCGTCAGGCGTGCAGCCGGACTTGCTGGCCTCGCCACTGACATTGACCTGAATGCAGATATTGAGCGGTGGCAGCCCCGCAGGGCGTTGTTCGGACAGGCGTTGCGCGATTTTCAAACGGTCCACGGAATGCACCCAGGCAAAGTTCTCTGCGATGGCTCGCGTCTTGTTTGACTGAATGGGGCCGATGAAATGCCAACACAAGGGCAGGTCGCTCAATTCGAGCTGTTTACCCAGGGCTTCCTGCAAATAGTTTTCACCGAAATCACGCAGACCTGCTGCATAAGCTTCGCGCACAGCGTTTGCAGGTTTGGTCTTGCTCACAGCCAGCAGGCCGACGGACGCCGGATCGCGCTGCACCGCACGGGCGGCTGCGTTAATTCGCTCACCGAGCGTTGAAATGTTGTCTGCTATCGTGGACATTGATTTGCGCCAGCAGGGCTAAAGTCTGCGGCATTCTATGTGATTGAGGAGCTGTATGGATATTACCGAGCTGCTGGCCTTTAGTGCCAAGCAAGGCGCGTCGGACTTGCATCTCTCTGCCGGCCTGCCACCGATGCTGCGTGTCGATGGCGATGTACGACGGATCAACCTGCCGGCGCTGGACCAGAAGCAGGTCCAGGGCTTGATCTACGACATCATGAACGACAAGCAGCGCACGGATTTCGAAGAGCTTCTGGAGACAGACTTTTCCTTCGAAGTGCCCGGTGTGGCGCGGTTCCGGGTCAACGCGTTCAACCACAACCGTGGCGCAGGCGCCGTGTTTCGGACCATCCCGTCGAAGGTTCTGAGCATGGACGACCTTGGGCTGGGAGAAGTGTTTCGCAAGATTACAGACGTGCCTCGGGGCCTTGTGCTGGTGACCGGTCCGACCGGTTCAGGCAAGTCGACGACCCTGGCGGCCATGATCGATTACCTGAACACCAACAAGCACCACCATATCCTCACCATCGAAGACCCCATCGAATTCGTTCACGAGTCCAAGAAGAGCCTGATCAACCAGCGTGAAGTGCACCGCGACACCCATGGTTTCGCGGAAGCCTTGCGCTCGGCCCTGCGTGAAGACCCGGACGTGATCCTGGTGGGCGAGCTGCGTGACCTGGAGACCATTCGCCTGGCGCTGACGGCAGCGGAAACCGGTCACCTGGTGTTCGGCACGCTGCACACGACCTCAGCGGCCAAGAGTATCGACCGGATTGTCGACGTGTTCCCGGCAGCCGAGAAGTCGATGATCCGCTCCATGCTGTCCGAGTCTTTGCACGCGGTGGTCTCCCAGGCGCTGCTCAAGAAAGTCGGCGGCGGACGTGTGGCTGCGCACGAAATCATGATCGGTACCGCTGCCATCCGTAACCTGATCCGCGAGGACAAGGTGGCGCAGATGTACTCCTCGATTCAGACGGGGGGCTCGCTGGGCATGCAGACGCTGGATATGTGCCTGAAGGATTTGTTGAGCAAAGGCCTGATCACCCGCGAAAGCGCTCGGGAAAAGGCAAAGACCCCGGACAATTTCTAGGCGTCGACCCAGCAGGCATCAATCAGGTAAGCGCGATGAAGTGATTGCGCCGCAGGGATACGGCGCAAAGCCTGCACGGGATGCAGGCTACAGGATCAGCGTTGCGCGACGCGCAGGGTCTTGTTCTTCTTGCCTGCAGGGCCAACAGGCTGTTTCGGCAGTACGCGCTTGGCTACCACGAAATGGCTGTCCCAGTACGGCTTCTTGAGGGTGTCGATGGTCACCGGCTTGCCACGGCGAGGCGCATGAACGAAACGGTCATTGCCCAGGTAGATAGCGACGTGGTTGACCTTGCGGCTCTGGGTGTTGAAGAACAGCAAGTCGCCTGGCTTCAAATCCTTGCGGTCAACCTTTTGCCCGTGGCCTGAGGCCATGGCGTTGGAGGTACGCGGCAAATCGACTTCACGAACGCCGTTGAATGCATATTTCACCAATCCACTGCAGTCGAACCCTTTACTTGGGCTGGTACCGCCCCAACGATAAGGTGTGCCGATGACGTTTACGGCACGACTGACAACAGAATTGCTCTGTTTGGAGTCCATCTGCCCGGAAGCGGCAGTGGTTTTTTTCGAAATTCTGTGGGAAACCGGGTGATGAGTGGTCGCTTCTGCTGTCTTGACGTTACGGACGTGGTGAGGAGCGACTTCTGCTGGTGTTTCTTCTTTGGTCTTGGAGGCGAGTGCAGGCGAAGAGTGATTTTTCGCAGTGTAACCAGAGAAGCTCGCCGGTAACTGTTGCTCACGATTGGTGGCGTGGGCGGCCAGGGGCATTAATAGGCAAATGGTTAGCCATGACTTTAAAAATGGACGCATTAGGCAAGGCTCTTGTTGGTCAGCGCGCAACTTTATAACAGCTTTTTCGCGTTTTCTGACCCCGCTTGTCGAAACAAATACGCCGTAAAAGTTCCCCTTTACAGGGCTAATCTCCGGCCATTGTAGGACAAGCCCTTTGTTTATAAGGGTTTGCGGGGAGTCAGGGGCAGTTTTGCCATACGTCGGAGGGACACATAAAAGTCACAAAATTTACGCACATTTTTTTCTATCGAGGCAAATGAGGCCACAAATGAACAGCTATCGTCAGGATGCTCAACCGCAGGATACCCATAGTAAATTGCTCGGGTATTTGCTCTGGATCGTCGGTTTTACCGGTTCTCATCGCTTCTATTACGGCAAGCCCGTGACCGGGACGATCTGGTTTTTCACGTTTGGATTGTTGGGTATCGGCTGGTTGATCGACCTGTTCCTGATCCCGAGCATGGATCGCGAAGCAGACCTGCGTTTCAACGCCGGTTCCACCGATTACAGCGTGGCGTGGTTGCTGCTGACATTCCTCGGGGTGTTCGGCGTGCACCGCATGTATCAGGGCAAATGGATCAGCGGGATCATCTACCTGCTCACCGGCGGGTTGTTCCTGGTGGGTGTGCTTTACGACTTCTGGACATTGAATGACCAGATCTCCGTGGAGAATGCACGTCGGTAACCTGACACCTTCGCGAGCAAGCTCGCTCCCATTGGGGCAAAGCAGGACTTTGTGGGAGCGAATTTATTCGCGAGAGGACAGTACATCCGGCATCTGTGGCCGCTGGCACACTGCATCGCGAATGAATTCGCTCCCACAATTGCCCCAAATATAGGGGCTCACACGTACAGGTTTTGCATGGACCCTGTGGGAGCGCGAAGGGCTTTAACTGCTAAAGCTGATCCGGCCATCCACCAGGGTGTAACGCACCGCACCCGGTAGGCAATGGCCCAGGAACGGGCTGTTCTCGCCCCGGGACAGCCATTTCTCACCGGCAACCGTCGAGGCGGCCGGATCGAAGATCACCAGGTCGGCAGGTGAACCTGCTTTCAACTGACCCGCTGGCAGGCGCAAGGCCGCAGCAGGGCCTGCGCTCAGGCGTGCCAGCAGGGTTGGCAGGTCCAGCAGGCCGTCCTCGACCAGCGTCATCGCCAGGGGCAACAGCAGCTCTACGCTGCTGATACCCGGTTCGGTGGCGCCGAATGGGGCCAGTTTGGCGTCGCGCTCGTGGGGTTGGTGATGGCTGGAGATGGCCTGGACCACCCCGGACTTCACGGCTTCACGCAAACCGTCGCGGTCAGCTCGGGTGCGCAGCGGCGGTTGTACGTGGTACAGGCTGGAGAAGTCGATCAGGGCTTCGTCAGTCAGGATCAACTGATACAGCGCCACATCGGCGGTCACCGGCAGCCCGCGAGCCTGGGCCTGGGCGATCAGGGCGACGCCGCGGGCGCTGCTCAACTGGCTGAAGTGTGCGCGCACGCCGCTTTGCTCCACCAGCAGCAGGTTGCGGGCCAATGCTACGGTTTCGGCGGTTTCCGGGATGCCCGGCAGGCCGAGGAACGCGGCGGTCGGGCCGTCATGGGCCAGGCCGCCCTCTGCCAGATCCCGGTCCTGGGAGTTGAAGATCACCGTCAGGTCGAAGGTCGCTGCGTATTCCAGCGCCCGGCACAGGGTGCGGGTGTTACGGAAGCTGTCCAGGCCGTCGCCAAACGCGACGCAACCGGCATCGCGCAAGGCAATCAGTTCTGCCAGTTGCTCGCCTTCCAGGCCTTTGCTGAATGCGCCGATCGGGAAAACCTTGGTGTGACCGGCTTCGCGGGCGCGGTCCATGATCAGTTCGGCCACCGCCGAGGTGTCCAGAACGGGTTTGGTGCGTGGCGGGCAGCACAGGCTGGTCACGCCGCCAGCGGCCGCAGCGCGGGTTTCGCTGGCGATGCTGCCTTTGCGGCTGTAGCCGGGTTCGCGCAGGGCGACATTGAGGTCAACCAGGCCCGGGGCGGCGATGAGGCCTTTGGCGTCGATGGTTTCGGTGGGGCTGAAACCGGCCGGGGCCGAGCCGATGGCCAGAATCTTGCCGCCTTCCAGGTGCAGATCGGTGATTTGATCGAGGCCGCTGGAAGGGTCGATGACGCGAGCGCCGAGGATGCTGAGCTTCACTGGGCGTTCTCCTGTTCGAACTGACGTTGTGCGGTTTGGCCACTCATGGCCATGGACATGACCGCCATGCGGATGGCGATGCCGTAAGTCACCTGATTGAGGATCACCGAGTGGGCGCCGTCGGCCACTGCCGATTCGATCTCCACACCACGGTTGATCGGGCCCGGGTGCATGACGATGGCGTCCGGTTTGGCGCCGGCCAGGCGTGCGGTGGTCAGGCCGAACAGGCGGTAGAACTCGCCTTCGCTCGGCAGCAGGCCGCCCTGCATGCGTTCGCGTTGCAGGCGCAGCATGATCACCACGTCCACGTCTTTCAGGCCTTCGGCCAGGTCGGTGTAGACCTTCACCCCGTATTGCTCCACGCCAATGGGCAGCAGGGTTTTCGGGGCGACGACGCGAATGTCGGGGCAGCCCAGCGCCTTGAGCGCGATCATGTTCGAGCGTGCAACCCGCGAGTGCAGGATGTCGCCGACGATGGCCACCGAGAGGTTCTCGAAGCTGCCCTTGTGACGGCGGATGGTCAGCATGTCGAGCATGCCCTGGGTCGGGTGCGCGTGGCGGCCGTCACCGCCGTTGATGATCGCGACCTCGGGGCATACGTGCTCGGCGATGAAGTGCGCCGCGCCCGAATCGCCGTGGCGGACCACGAACATGTCGGCGGCCATGGCTTCCAGGTTACGCAGGGTGTCGAACAGCGTTTCACCCTTGCTGGTGGAGGACGTCGACACGTTCAGGGTGATCACGTCCGCCGACAGCCGCTGGGCCGCCAGTTCAAACGTGGTCCGGGTGCGCGTCGAGTTCTCGAAGAACACGTTGCAGACCGTTTTGCCCCTTAGCAGCGGGACTTTCTTCACCGCCCGCGCACCGACTTCCAGGAAGGAGTCGGCGGTGTCGAGGATTTCGGTGAGCAGCTCGCGGGGCAAACCGTCGAGCGAGAGGAAATGGCGCAGCTGGCCCTGGTGGTTGAGCTGCAGCGGGCGCTTGGCGTCGAGAGGCGTCATCGCAAAGGACTCTTAAAGGGCGGCGGAAGCGGTTGAGAGGTCTTGCAGTTCGAGTGTGAGCGGGGTGGGGCCGCTCAGTTTCACCCGTTCATCGAGCTCCAGCGACAGGGTTGCACCCACGACGTCAGGGCTGATGGGCAATTCGCCGGCATCCAGGTCCAGCAGGCAGACCAGCGTCACGCTGGCCGGGCGACCGTAGTCGAACAGTTCATTGAGGGCGGCGCGAATGGTGCGGCCGCTCATCAGTACGTCGTCGATCAGCACCAGATGCTGGCCTTCGATCTCGAAGGGCAGCTCGGAAGGGCGCACTTGTGGGTGCAGGCCGTTCTGGCTGAAGTCGTCGCGGTAGAAGGAAACGTCCAGCGTGCCCAGCGGCGACTGGCTGCTCATGGCTTCGAGCAACGCCTGTGCAACCCACACGCCGCCGGTACGAATACCGATGAAGCGGGGTTCAACGATGCCGCGCTTGCTCAGACTGGCAGTGAGATCGAGGGCCATCTGACGGATCAGTTCGGCAGGATTGGGCAGGCTCATGGTCGCTCCTTAAGAGGCCTGAGCGTCGTCCACAGGGATGTGCTCAGGCTGAAACTTGAAATCGGGGTGTTGCAACAGGCTTAAACATTGAACAACGCAGCATTTTCATCCAGCCAGCCCTGTAACAACAGTGCTGCGGCAATGGCATCCACGGGATTGTCGCGATAGCTGCCTTTTTGCCCGCCGCGCGCCATGCGTTCGCCCTTGGCTTCAAAGGTGGTCAGGCGCTCGTCGTGGGTGTAGACCGGCAGGTTGAAGCGGCCATTGAGGCGGCGCGAGAACTTTTCAGCCCGGGCGCTCATGTCGCTGGGCGTGCCGTCCATGTTCAGCGGCAAGCCCACCACGATGGCATCGGGTTTCCATTCGCGGATCAGCGCCTCGACCTGGTTCCAGTCCGGGACGCCGTTCTGGGCTTTGAGGGTACACAGCTCGCGGGCCTGGCCGGTGATCACCTGGCCTACCGCCACGCCGATCTGTTTGGTGCCGTAATCGATGCCCAGCAGCAGGCGCAGTCCGGCCATCAGGCGTGGCCTGCCTGGCTGGTCAACAGGTTGAGATTGACGCCCAGTCGCGCGGCGGCAGCGTTGAGTCGCTGGTCGGCGTCGACATCGAACAGGATCGAGGGGTCGAACGGACAGGTCAGCCAGGCGTTGGCAGCCAGTTCGGCGTCCAGTTGGCCGGCTTCCCAGCCTGCGTAGCCCAGGGTGATCACATTTTGATCAGGGCCGTAGCCGTCAGCAATGGAAAACAGCACATCCTGGGAGGTGGAGAGCGACAGGCCGCCCAGTTCCACCGTGGCCTGGAAGATCGGGCCGCTGGGGTGCAGGACGAAGCCGCGGTCGGTTTGCACCGGGCCACCGGTATGGATAGCGATTTCCTGGCAACGCTTGGGTGGCGTCAGCTCCGGTCGCAGCTGCTCGAGAACGTCGGACAGTGTCAGGCTTTGCGGGCGATTGATGATCAACCCCATGGCGCCGTTTGCGTTGTGTTCGACGATGTAGGTCAAGGTCTGCGCAAAGTTCGGGTCCACCATGTGAGGCATGGCGATCAGGAAGTGATGCTTGAGGTAGCTTGGGAAGACGTTTTTCATGAGCCCTAGTGTGGCGCTGCGTGGCAAGCCTGACAACTGGCAGTTGGACCTGTACGGCCTTGAAGAGCGGTTTTTAATCGCCATTCAGTTGCTGGAAAGCTTGTCACCCCGGGCGAATTTCCAGGTGCGGATGATTTCCAGCCGGTCGATGTCGGCAAGATCGCCGGTGAACGGCTCAAATGGCGCCGCAAGTCGCACAATTCTTTGCGCGGCCTGGTCGAGTAGCGGTTGCCCGGACGATTCGAGTACCAGCACTTCATACAGCGAGCCGTCGTGGTTGATCGAGACCATCATCCGCAAGGTGCCGTAGATCTGCTTGCGGCGTGCCTCTTCGGGGTAATTGAGGTTGCCGACCCGTTCGATCTTCTTGCGCCAGTCTTCCTTATACCAGGCACCTTTATCACGCATGGTCGAGGCGGCACTGAGGCGATGGATCTTCGGGCGCTTGGCATAGAGCTGCTGCTCGGCGGACAACTCGGCTTCGAGGCTGGAAATCTCGCTGCTCAATTGTGTGTTGTCGTTGGCGGGCGTCGGCTTGGGGGCCTGCTCCGGTTTGACTTCGGTGCGTTTGGCGACGGTTTTGTCTGGCGCGGCGGCTTTGGTTGCCACGGCGGTTTTCGACGACTCTTGCTTGATCACCGGTTTTGCAGCGGGCGGCGGCGTGACCTTGTTGATCTGGGTGTCCTGGTACGGCGCGACTTCGGTGGTCTTGAGCACCGCTTTCTTTTCCAGCGTACCGCTGCCTTGCTGATCGTCCTGGGCGAGGAAATCGGCTTGCTTGGGTTTACTCTCGCTTTTGAAGGTGGCGAGGGTGATTTCCAGCGTCTGGCTGATCTGTTCCGGCTTCACGTAGGTAAAGCCCACGCCCAGCAGAATCGCCAGATGGACCAGGGCGGCGATCAAAATTGTGAAACCAAGACGATCACCCGGGCGCACGCGGGGGCGGGAAAGTTCGGGCGGGAGGTCGTCGGTCAAGGTGTTCATCAACAGTCCGGCATCACAAAACCAACATTGCAGGTTTCACAGGCGGCGCATGATAGCGCAATGTCGGTTGTGTGGATGAGCAGTAGAAATTGTAGGAGCGGGCTTGCCCGCGATAATGGCCGAAGGACGTTCAGTGCCTGACAGATACATTTTTTGTGTCCGTACCACTGCAATCGCGGGCAAGCCCGCTCCTACAAGTCTTACCGTGCGCTCAGCTTCTTCTCGATCACGTCCATCAGCAGGCCGCCAATGTTGGTGCCGTAGGCATTGTCGATTTCGCGAATGCAGGTCGGGCTGGTGACGTTGATTTCGGTCAGGTGCTCACCGATCACGTCCAGGCCGACGAACAGCAGGCCTTTTTCACGCAGGGTCGGGCCGATCTGGGCGGCAATCCAGCGGTCGTGTTCGGTCAGCGGACGCGCTTCGCCACGGCCGCCAGCGGCCAGGTTGCCACGGGTTTCGCCTGCGGCCGGAATCCGCGCCAGGCAATACGGCACAGGTTCGCCGTCGACCATCAGGATGCGTTTGTCGCCGTCCTTGATCGCTGGCAGGTAACCCTGGGCCATGATTTGCTGGGTGCCGTGGGCGGTCAGGGTTTCCAGGATCACCGACAGGTTAGGATCGCCTGCGCGATGGCGGAAGATCGACGCGCCGCCCATGCCGTCCAGCGGCTTGAGGATGACGTCGCCATGTTCTTCGGCAAACTTGCGCAGGATGTCCGAGCGACGGCTGACCAGGGTCGGCGGCGTGCACTGCGGGAACAGCGTGGCGAACAGTTTTTCGTTGCAGTCACGCAGGCTCTGGGGTTTGTTGACCACCAGTACACCGGCGCGCTCGGCTTGTTCGAGCAGGTAGGTGGCGTAGACGAATTCCATGTCGAACGGCGGATCCTTGCGCATCAGGATCACGTCCAGATCGTCCAGGCCGCTGTCGATTTCGGCTTCCAGTTCGAACCAGTGGGCCGGGTCGGCGAAGACTTTCAGCGGTTTCATTCGGGCGCGGGCCTGGCCTGCGTTCTGGTACAGGTCTTGCTGCTCCATATAGAACAGCGACCAGCCGCGCTCTTGGGCGGCAAGGAGCATGGCCAGCGAGCTGTCCTTTTTATAGGAGATGCGCTCAATGGGGTCCATGACAATCCCTAAGCGAACGCTCATGGGCAGTATCCTCTGATCGGTAATGGCCACGGTGGGCCTGAAAACAGGCGTCAGGGTGGCGCTCCGCTTGCTCCGGGTCAAGGGGAAAGCGCGTCGCACCGGCCTTTATGGATTGAGTCTGGAGAGTGTGCTAAAAAGGCTCGGCACTTGGCCCTGAGCCCTTGTAGATCGGGCTTCGGCAATACCAGGTCCAGCCTGTAAAGGTTCCAGGAAGCCGGGCGCAAGGCAGCACATTGATTCGCCGCGGCGATGGTAGAACAGACATGGAACAGCATTCCACAGCATTGAAAGTCATGGTGATCGACGATTCGAAGACGATTCGCCGGACTGCCGAGACGCTGCTGAAGAACGTAGGGTGTGAAGTCATTACCGCCATTGACGGCTTCGATGCATTGGCCAAGATCGCCGATAACCATCCGCGCATCATTTTCGTCGACATCATGATGCCTCGTCTGGACGGTTACCAAACCTGTGCACTGATCAAGAACAACAGGGCTTTCAAGTCAACGCCGGTGATCATGCTGTCTTCCAAGGACGGCCTGTTCGACAAGGCGAAGGGGCGGATCGTTGGCTCCGATCAGTTTTTGACCAAGCCTTTTAGCAAGGAAGAGCTGCTGAGCGCGATCAAGGCCCATGTGCCGGGGTTCGTTGCAGTGGAACAACAAGTATCGTGATGCGCGGCTCGGGCAGCCAGTCTGCCGGCTTGCAGCGTCCATTCCTTAATAGGGGGAATACCATGGCTCGAATTCTGATCGTCGATGACTCGCCGACTGAAATGTACAAACTGACCGGCATGCTGGAAAAGCACGGCCATCAGGTCCTGAAGGCCGAAAACGGTGCTGATGGCGTGGCGCTGGCTCGCCAGGAAAAACCCGACGCCGTACTGATGGACATCGTCATGCCCGGCCTCAACGGCTTCCAGGCGACACGCCAGCTGACCAAGGATGCCGACACCAACATGATTCCGGTGATCATGATCACCACCAAGGATCAGGAGACCGACAAGGTCTGGGGCAAACGCCAGGGCGCGCGCGACTACCTGACCAAACCGGTGGACGAAGAAACCCTGATGAAAACCCTGAACGCGGTATTGGCCGGCTGACGCCGGGTTCCCATGGCCGAGTCGCAGACCGCTTTTCAGCTACTGCTCGATATCGACCAGCGCTGTCGCTCCCTCGCGGCCGGGCTTCCTTCGCAGGAGACTCGCCAGCAGGGCTGGAGCGGAATCGGTTTTCGCATGGGCGAGCATTATTATGTGGCGCCCATGGGGGAAGTCGGCGAGATCCTCCATGAACCCCGTTACGCAGCGCTGCCGGGCGTGCGGCCCTGGGTCAGGGGCATGGCCAACCTGCGCGGGCGCCTGCTGCCGATCATGGATCTGTGTGCGTTCTTTGGTCACGAGTTGTCACCAGTGCGTAAAGAGCGTCGGGTATTGGTGGTCGAGCATCAGGACGTGTTTGCCGGGCTGATGGTCGATGAAGTGCTCGGCCTGCAACATTTCAGTCAGCGCAGCCTGGTGCAAGAGTCCATCGAGCCGCTTGCGGACAACATCGCACCCTTCATTCAGGGCCGGTTCCTGCGCGAACAGGTCTGGTTGATCTTCAGCCCTCGGGCACTGGCGCAATCTCCGGGCTTCATGGATGTAGCGCTGTAACACTCCAGGCAGGTCAGCACAGGCTGGCCTTTTTTCGTTCAGGGATGCACAAGCACGGTTGGTCCAGGCGGGGGCCTGATTAATGAGCAAGACAGGCAGGTCATTGGAGGGCGCACGTAGCCGCTCGCAGATTATTGTGCTGTTCGTCGCACTGATCATTTTCATCATGTTGCTGTTCGTCAATTTCGCTTATTTGAGCACCCAGTCGAACTACGACAAGCAGTACATCGGTCACGCGGGCGAGTTGCGCGTCTTGTCCCAGCGCATTGCCAAGAACGCCACGGAAGCGGCTGCCGGCAAGGGCCAGGCGTTCAGATTGCTGGCCGATGCCCGCAACGATTTCGACCTGCGCTGGGGCTACCTCAAGCGTGGCGACAAGGACACCGGTTTGCCGCCTGCGCCCGCCGCGCTGCGCGATGAGCTGCAAATGGTGCAGAACGACTGGGACAGCCTACGCATGAGTACGGATGTGATCCTGTCTCGCGAGCAGACCGTGCTTTCGTTGCATCAGGTGGCCGCGACCCTGGCCGAAACCATCCCGCAGTTGCAGGTCGAGTACGAGAAAGTCGTCGACAGCCTGCTGCTCAACCATGCCCCGACCAGCCAGGTGGTGATTGCCCAGCGCCAATCCCTGCTGGCAGAGCGGATACTGGGCTCGGTGAATACCGTGCTGGCAGGTGACGACACCGCTGTGCAGGCGGCCGACGCGTTTGGCCGTGATGCCAACATGTTTGGCCGTGTGCTCAGCGGCATGATCGACGGCAATGCCGCGATGAAGATCACTCAGGTTCAGGACCCGGAAGCGCGCAAGCGTCTGGCCGAGATCGCCGAGTTGTTCCAGTTCGTGTCCGGCTCGGTGGACGAAATCCTCGAGACCTCGCCGGAGCTGTTCCAGGTGCGGGAAGCCGCCGGCAAGATTTTCGTCACTTCGCAAACCCTGCTCGACGAGGCCTCGGTGCTGGCCAACGGGCTGGAGCATCAGGCCAGCGGACGGTCGATGCACAGCTATGGTGGCTACCTGTTGGGCCTGCTGGCGCTGGCATCGATCATCCTGATCGGCTCGGTGATGGTGCGGGAAACCAACCGCCAGTTGCGCGAGACCGCCGAGAAGAACGAGCGGCATCAGGCGGCGATCATGCGTTTGCTCGATGAGATCGAAAACCTGGCCGATGGCGACCTGACCGTTGCAGCCTCAGTGACCGAAGACTTCACCGGGGCCATTGCCGACTCCATCAACTATTCCATCGATCAACTGCGCGAACTGGTAGCGACCATCAACCTCACGGCCGAGCAGGTTGCGGCGGCGGTGGAAGATACCCAGACCACGGCCCTGGAGCTGTCAGCAGCCTCCCGGCATCAGGCCTTGCAGATCGCTGCCGCATCGACCGCCATCAATGACATGGCGGCATCCATCGATGAAGTGTCGGCCAATGCGTCGGAGTCCTCGGCAGTGGCCGAGCGCTCAGTGACCATCGCCAACAAGGGCAATGAAACGGTCCACAACACCATCAACGGCATGGACAACATTCGCGAGCAGATTCAGGACACTTCCAAACGTATCAAGCGGTTGGGCGAGTCATCCCAAGAGATCGGCGATATTGTCAGCCTGATCGACGACATTGCTGATCAGACCAACATCCTGGCCCTCAACGCGGCAATCCAGGCCTCCATGGCGGGTGATGCCGGACGCGGGTTTGCGGTGGTGGCCGACGAGGTGCAGCGTCTGGCTGAGCGCTCTTCGTCTGCCACCAAACAGATCGAGACCCTGGTGCGGGCCATTCAGAACGACACCAACGAAGCGGTCATCTCCATGGAGCAGACGACCAGTGAAGTGGTGCGCGGCGCACGACTGGCGCAGGATGCCGGGGTGGCGCTGGAGGAAATTGAAGGCGTATCCCGAACCCTCGCCGAACTGATCCAGAGCATCACCAATGCCGCTCAGCAGCAGGCATCTTCGGCAGGGCAGATTTCCCAGACCATGACCGTGATCCAGCAGACCACGACGCAAACCACGTCAGGCACTGCGGCCACGGCGGAAAGCATCGGCAACCTGGCGAAGATGGCCAGTGAAATGCGGCGTTCGGTGTCAGGGTTTACCTTGCCGCCGTCCCGAGAGATTGGCTGATGCCAGGGCAATGAACACACCAGATCGGGAATGGAGTCGTTATGGCTGATCGTCACGACTACGTGGCCCTTGAATGGGTCAAGGGCGAAATTGCCGAAACGCTCAGGCAGGCGCGTGAAGCGCTGCAGGCGTACGTGGACAAACCTCAGGACCTGGCACCGCTGGGCTTCTGCCTGGACTGCGTGCATCAGGTGCATGGCAGCCTGCAGATGATCGAGTTCTACGGCGCAGCCTTGCTCGCCGAGGAGATCGAGGAACTGGCCCTGGCACTGCAAAAAAACCGCGTCAGCCACGAAACCGAGGCAGTGCAGTTGCTGACCCAGGCGCTGACCCAGTTGCCGATCTATCTGGACCGTATCCACTCCGCACGCCGCGACCTGCCGCTGGTGGTCTTGCCCCTGCTCAATGACCTGCGCAGCGCCCGTGGCGAAAGCCTGCTGTCGGAAACCAGCCTGTTCGCCCCGCAATTGCAGAGCGTTCCGTTGCTGGGCAGTCAGGCACTGGTACTGCGTGACTACGCCGAGCTGCCGGGGCTGCTGCGCAAACTGCGCCAGACCCTGCAAACCGCGCTGGTGGGCCTGTTGCGCGAACAAGACGTGCAAATGCAACTGGGCTATATGGCCAAGGTCTTCGCCCGCCTTGAAGCCCTGTGCAAGGATGCGCCCCTCGGGCCGCTGTGGCAGATCGCGTCGGCGCTGGTTGAGACCATGGTCAATGGCAATTACACCAACAGCCCTGCGTTGCGCGGCCTGCTCAAGGACACCGACAAGGAACTCAAGCGCCTGCTGGAACAGGGCATTGCGGGCATCAACCAGCCAGCGCCGGACGAGCTGCTCAAGAGCCTGCTGTTTTACATCGCCAAATCCGACAGCCAGGCCCCGCGCATGCAGGATCTGAGAGACCAGTACGGTCTGGCCGACGCCTTGCCCGACAGCGCTGTGGTGGACGAAGAACGCGCCCGCATGGCAGGGCCCGATCGCGACGCCATGCGCTCGGTGATCGTGGCCCTGTGTGATGAGCTGGTGCGGGTCAAGGAGCGGCTGGACGTCTTCGTACGCGGCGACCGCCAGCACGTCAGTGAACTCAATGTCTTGCTGCCGCCTTTGCGTCAGATCGCCGACACCCTGGCGGTGCTGGGTTTCGGTCAGCCGCGCAAGGTCATCATTGATCAACTGGCCGTCGTGCAAGGCCTGGCGCAGGGGCAGCGCGAGCCCAGCGATGCTGCCTTGATGGATGTCGCCGGAGCGCTGCTTTACGTCGAGGCGACTCTGGCCGGGATGGCGGGCACGGTCGATCAGGCGCGTCAGGAGGAGAGCCGCCTGCCTACTACCGACCTGACGCAGATTCACCAACTGGTGATCAAGGAAGCCCGGGTCGGTTTGCAGCAGGCCAAGGACGTCATCATCGATTACATCGACGGGCAGTGGGACCGGAAGCGGCTGGAGCCCTTGTCCGCCTTGCTGGTGCAAGTGCGTGGCGCCCTGGCGATGATCCCCCTGGCTCGCGCTGCGAGTCTGCTGGCCGCCTGCAACGACTACATCGTCGAACGCCTGCTGGTGGACGAGCAACGCCCGGCCTGGACCCAACTCGACAGCCTGGCCGACGCCATCACCGGCATCGAATACTACCTGGAGCGCATGGCCGAAGACCACGAAGCGCCGGGCGAGCAAGTGCTGGACATGGCTCAGGCCAGCCTGGCGAAACTGGGTTATGCGCCAACACCGGATACGCTCGAGGTGCCGGTGCTCGAAGAGGTCGTCAGCCAGGACGAACTGCTGGAACTACAGGCGCGCCAGGCACTGGTCAGCCCGACACAGACCATCGCTGAAGTGCTCGCCAGCCCGGTGTCGGCGGTCAACCCGCCCGCTCGCAACGTGCCCGCTAGCCTGCTGCCACCGCCTGCCGACGAAGGCACGGTGGACGATGAGCTGCTGGAAGTGTTCCTCGAAGAAACCGAGGAAGTGCTGATTGCGCTCTGTGAATACCTGCCGCGCTGGTGTGCGGACACCCACGACACGGCGGCGCTGACCGAGGTCCGCCGCGCTTTCCACACCCTCAAGGGCAGTGGTCGCATGGTGCGCGCCCTGATCCTGGGTGAGCTGGCATGGTCGGTGGAAAACCTGCTCAACCGCGTGCTTGAACACAGTGTTGCGCCAGACCATGGCGTGCAACAGCTGCTGGGTGAAGTCCTGCAACTGCTGCCTGACGTTATCCGTGAGTTTGCCGACGGCGCTCAGCAGCAACGCGATGATGTCGACCTGTTGGCGGCGCGAGCCCATGCCCTGGCCAGGGGCGAGGAACTACCGCTCCCAGAACCACCGGGCAAGGCCGAACCTGAACCCCTCGACCCGCAGTTGCTGGAGATTTTCCGCCAGGAGGCCCAGAGCCATCTGGAAAACCTGCGTCGCTTCCTGACTAACGCCACCGACGCCGTTTCGCCGCCAATCAACGACGAGCTTCTGCGGGCGCTGCACACCCTCAAGGGCAGCGCCTACATGGCTGGCGTGGTGCCGATTGCCGAGCTTGCCAGCCCGCTGGACCAGTTGATTCGGGAGTTCAAGGCCAACCTGATCGCCATCGGGCCCGCCGAACTCAAGCTGCTGCGGGCCGCCGAGCCGCTGTTTCACGCCGGGCTTGCACAGTTGGCCAGCGAGCCGCTCAAACCCATACCTGGTGCCGAGAAACTCATCGATGCGGCCCACGCGCTGCTGGACGAACGTCTGGCAGCCGCTCTCAGTGCGTCGAACAACGGGCTGCGCATCAAGCGCAACCCGCAGATGATCGCTGCGTTCCTGGCCGAAGGCATGGACATCCTGCTGGACGCCGAAAGCCTGCTGCAACGTTGGCAACAACACCCCGGCGAGCGTCAGGAACTGAGCGCCTTGCTCGAAGAATTGACCACCCTGGGCCACGGCGCACACATGGCCGATCTACCCCAGGTGGATGAGCTGTGTGAAGCGCTGCTGGACCTTTACGGGGCTGTCGAAGAAAGCAGCCTGGCGGTCAGCGAGCGCTTCTTCCATGAGGCAGAACAGGCCCACGAAGCACTGATCAACATGCTGGATCAGGTGGCGGCAGGCCTTGCCGTCGAACCTTGCCCGGATCGCGTCCGCGCTTTGCGCGAGCTGCTTGACCAGGCGCTGGACCCCAGCGAGATGGGCCTGATCAAAAGCGATGGCAGCCGTTCGTTGAGCATCACCGAGTTGAACGCCGCGACCCAAAGGCTCGACGTTGAAGCGGGGGCTGATGACGCTGTCGAGGATGACGCACAGGGGGCGGGACTCGACGATGAGATTGTCGAAATCTTCCTTGAAGAAGCCGAAGACATTCTCGACAGCGCGGGTCAGGCGTTGCATCGCTGGCTGGATGACCCCGAAAACCCGCTGCCGTTGTCGTCATTGCAGCGAGACCTGCACACCCTCAAGGGCGGCGCCCGCATGGCCGAAATCGGCGCGGTCGGTGACCTGGGTCATGAGCTGGAGGCGCTGTACGAGGGCCTGATCGACCGCCGCTACAGCCATTCACCGGAATTGGCCGAGCTGCTGCTCAACAGTCATGATCACCTGGCTGTGATGCTGGAGCAGTTGCAGAAGCAGCAGCCCCTCAGTGATCCGCGCCAGTTGATCGAAGCCATCCGTGAGTTCCGCCACAGCAATGGGGCCGGGCAGGGTGGGTCTGCACAAAACAGTGAGCCCAAAGGGGGGCTTCATGCCTTTGAGCTGGCGGCCCAGCCAGAAGCCGGAACCAGGGACGAGCGCGACCCGGAACTGCTGGAGATCTTCCTCGAAGAAGGCTTCGACATCAGCGAGAGTTCAGGTGCCGCCCTGGCTCGCTGGCAAGCCGACCCGCAGAACATGCTGGAAGTGGAAAACCTGCTGCGTGACCTGCACACCCTCAAGGGTGGCGCGCGCATGGTGGAGATCGCCCCGATTGGTGACCTGGCCCATGAACTTGAATCGCTTTATGAAGGTTTGTCCGCAGGTTTTCTGCACGTCACCCCGCAGCTCGACGGGCTGCTGCAAAGCGGTCACGACCTGCTGGCCGACATGCTCGACGCGGTTCGCGCCCAGGAACCGCTGCCCAGCGCCACGCTGCTGATCGACAACATCCGCCACTTCGCCAACCCCGGCGCGCTGCCCGATGCTGCCCTCAAGGCGCTGGATACCGCGCTGATCGACAATGCCCTGGACAGCGTCATCACGCCGCCTGTGGTGGCCGCTGACGTCGAGGCCGAGCGCCCTGGCGCAGAAATGGTCAAGGTGCCCGCCGAGCAACTGGAAAGCCTGGTCAACCTGGCGGGTGAAACTTCGATTTTCCGTGGGCGTATCGAACAACAAGTGATCGATGCGCAAAGCACGCTGGCGGAGATTGAAACCACCATCGAACGGATGCGCGACCAGTTGCGGCGTCTGGACATGGAAACCCAGGGGCGCATTCTCAGTCGTGATCAGGTACAGGCTGAGCGTCTGGGTTACGAGGATTTCGACCCGCTGGAAATGGACCGTCACTCACAATTGCAGCAGCTGTCGCGGGCGTTGTCCGAGTCGGCGTCCGACCTGATGGACCTCAAGGAAACCCTCGACACTCGCGCCCAGGACGCCGAAGCACTGTTGCAGCAACAGGCACGGGTCAACACCCAGTTGCAGGAGGGCTTGATGCGTACGCGCATGGTGCCTTTCGAGCGTCTTCTGCCTCGCTTGCACCGCATCGTGCGCCAGGTCTCGGGCGAACTGAACAAGAAGGTCCGCTTCGAAGTCGGCAATGCCGAAGGCGAGATGGACCGCAGCGTGCTGGAACACATGGTCGCGCCCCTGGAGCACATGCTGCGCAACGCCGTAGACCACGGCCTGGAAAGCACGGAAAAGCGTATCGCCGTCGGCAAGCCGGAAGTGGGTCGTATCAGCTTGAGCCTGAGCCAGGAAGGTGGCGATATCGTCATCGAAATGAGCGACGACGGTTCGGGTGTGGACATGGCGGCAGTGCGCCGCAAGGCCATCAAGCGCGGCCTGATCGAAGCCGACAGCGAACTGAGCGATTACGACACGCTGCAATTCATCCTGCAGGCCGGGTTTTCCACCGCCGAAACCATCACCCAGATTTCCGGGCGCGGTGTGGGCATGGACGTGGTGCACGCCGAGGTCAAGCAACTGGGCGGCAGCATGATCATCGATTCGGTGCCAGGGCAGGGCACGCGCTTCCTCATTCGCCTGCCGATATCGGTGTCAGTGAACCAGGCGCTGATGGTGCAATGCGGCGAAGAGCAATACGCCGTGCCGCTGAACACCATCGAAGGCATCGTGCGGGTCTTGCCCAGTGAGCTGGAGGCCTATTACCAGTCCAGCCCGCCGCGTTATCAATACGGCGAACGCATCTACGAGTTGCGTTACCTGGGCGAACTTCTGAACAACGGGCAACCCCCAAAACTGATCGGCCAGACCCAACCGCTGCCGGTGCTGCTGGTGCACGTCCACGACCAGTGGGTGGCTGTGCAGGTAGACGCCTTGGCAGGTTCCCGGGAAATCGTGGTGAAAAGCCTCGGCGCGCAGTTTGCCGGGGTCAAGGGCATCTCGGGCGCGACCATCCTGGGTGACGGGCGCGTGGTGCTGATTCTCGATCTGCTGGCGCACATCCGCGCGCTGCACGGGCGCTTGCACGCCCAGCAAGCGGCGGGGCTGACGGTGCCGACCTTTGTCGAAGTCGAACAGAGCCGTCCGCTGCTGGTGATGGTGGTGGACGATTCAGTGACCGTACGCAAAGTCACCAGCCGTCTGCTGGAACGCAACGGCATGAACGTATTGACCGCCAAGGATGGGGTCGATGCGCTGGTGCTGTTGCAGGACCACACACCGGACATTCTGCTGCTGGACATCGAAATGCCGCGCATGGACGGCTTCGAAGTCGCCAGCCATATCCGCGCCGACGAACTGCTCAAGGACCTGCCGATCATCATGATCACCTCCCGCTCGGGCCAGAAACACCGCGACCGGGCCATGGCCATCGGCGTCAACGAATACCTGAGCAAGCCGTATCAGGAAACCGTGCTGCTGGAGAGCATCGCCCACTGGAGCCAGGTCCATGTTTGAAGCAACCCTGACCGGTTTGTTGCTGCCCTTGAGCGACCGCCACCTGCTACTGCCGAACGTCGCAGTGGCCGAACTGATCGACTACCAGGACAGCATCGCCGAACCCGGCGCTCCCCTTTGGTTTCTGGGCCCGATCACCTGGCGCAACCTCACCCTGCCCTTGCTCAGCTTCGAAGCCGCGTGCGGTGCCCGCACCCGCGTCGGCGGCCGCGCACGGATCGTCGTCCTCAACGCCCTGGGCGGGCGCAACGACCTGAAATTCATCGCCCTGCTGACCCAGGGCATCCCCCGCTCATGCAAGGTCGACAGCCAGCTCAGCTACGTGGACGTCCCGTTGGGCGAACTGGAACTGGCGGCCGTACAGGTCGGCGAAACCATCGCCAAGATCCCCGACCTGGCGGGGCTGGAGCAGTGGCTGGTGGATTCGGGGTTGAGCTGAGTCGGCGTGGGCAATGTGGATCGCCGCCCCGCCGCTAATGGTGACCTTGTTGGAGCGTCCGGGGTGGCGATCCACCTTGCCCGCGATTGCGGTGGTTCGGATTTGGAGATGTTTACTGACTGCACCGGCCTTTTCGCGGGCAAGCCTCGCTCCAACAGGTTTTGAGGTTGCCGCAGGTTTTGGGCTGGACATAAATCCTTGTAGAAGTGGGCTTGCCCGCGATTGCGGTGGTTCGGGCCAGGAGATCTTCGCTGCTTGTACGGGCCTCTTCGCGAGCAAGCTCGGCTCCCACAGGTTTTAAGTTTGCCGCAGGTTTTGAGCTGGAGATAAATTCCAGCTCGGCTTCTACAGAGCCCGTAGCCCCTGCAAAAATGGGACGATGAGCCGATTAAATTGCATATTCGGCTCACCAAATGAGCCGAATAGCGGATTTATTCGGCTCTCGCGTCTGTACTCGTCACACCTTGAACCGCCGCACCACCGCAATCAGCTTGTCGTTCGAAGCGGCCAGCGCCGTAGTGCTTTGTTCGCTTTCAGTGCTGCCCGCCACCAGTTCTTCGACGATGTGCCGCACCGCGACCATGTTGCGGTTGATTTCTTCACTCACGGAGCTTTGCTCTTCAGCGGCCGTGGCAATCTGGGTGCTGAGGTCGTTGATGCGCACCACCGATTCAGCCATGCCATCCAGGCCTTCATTAACCTTGGACGTCTTGTCGACCGTGGCCTGGCAGCTTTGTTTGGTTTTCTCCATGGCGACGACGGCAGCGGCGACGCCCTGTTGCAGGCGGGCGAGCATTTCGTTGATTTCCGAAGTGCTGGCCTGGGTACGGCCAGCCAGTGCGCGGACTTCGTCAGCCACCACGGCGAAACCACGGCCTTGCTCGCCAGCGCGGGCCGCTTCGATGGCGGCGTTGAGCGCCAGCAGGTTGGTTTGCCCGGCGATTTCGCCGATCACGCCCAGGACCGAGTTGATGCGCTGGGCATCCTGCTCCATGGCCCGGACCGTAGAGGTCGCAAGCTCCACTTCGGTGATCAGTGCGCGCACGCTGCTGGACGCATCGTCGACCACGATTTTCGAGTGGCGGGCGCTTTCATTGGCGCTTTGGGTCATGCTCGCGGTTTGCGCCGCGCTGCGTGCAACTTCTTCGGCGGTGGAACTCATTTCGGTGACTGCCGTGACGGCCTGATCGGTCTCGTTGGCATGGCGCGTCAGGATCTTGCTGGTCCCGCGTGCCTGGCCTCGCAGCTGTTCGATGCCTTCGGCGATGACCGAAGACGAGTCGGACACTTCCGTGATCATCTTCTGCAGGTAAGCGATGAAGCGGTTGACCGAGTGGCCCACCGCACCCAGTTCGTCCTCGGCACGGATAACGATACGTTTGGTCAGGTCGGCATCGCCGGCCGACAAGGTATCGATGTTGTCCTTGAGTACCGCCAGACGACGCATCAACTGGCGCAGGGCAAGCACGATGATCAACAGCAATACGACCACCATGGGGATCTGCAACGCAGCCAGGGTTTTGAGGACCTTGCTGCTCTGGGCGGTCAACAGATTTGTCTGCTGTGCCACGGCCATCAGCCAGGGCGTGCCTTCGATGGGTTGCAGATACAGGCTGTAATCTTCGCCATTGCTGCCACGGTAGTTGCTGTGCACAAGGCCGCTGGCACTGGCGTTTTTCAGGCTGTCCTGCAGGGCGGCGGCGAACGGGTACTGGCTGCTCAGCTCGGAAAGATTTTTCAGCACGTTATTGCCGGAGATCTCCGGCTGGTTGCTGAGGATCTTGCCGTCTTTCTCGACAATCATCAGCTGCGCGTGGATTTCCTTCTCTTTTTGCGCGACCAGTTCGTTGAAGAAACCCAGGGTTACGTCAATGGTGGAGACACCATAAGCCGCGCCATCTTTGGTGATAGCCATGGCGCAGTTGGTCCGCGGCTCGGGGCTGGCGTCGTCGCGGTAAGCGTTAGCCCAGTTGCATTGCCCGGCAGGCGCCTTGAGACCGCCCAGGTACCAGGACTGCTCGAAGTAGTTCTGCGACTCCGGCGAGTTCCAGTGGGTGTTGACGATCAGTTTGCCGCTGGCATCGCGGTGGTAGAACGTACTGTGCTTGGCCCGCCCAGGCGTGCGTTTATCCGGCAGCGGCCAGACACCGCCGCCGAACACTTTCAGCTCGCCATACTGGTTGACCAGGACCGGCAGCAAGCGATCGATGCTGTCACTGTCCAACTGCGGCACCGTCTCGGTGATCACCCGCTGTTGCGCCTGGACCTTGGCCAGTTCGGTCTTGATCACATCGCCAATCTGCGCGGCTTCGTTGAGCAAGTGGCGCTCATCGGTTGCCGTCAGGTCCGGGGTGATAAAGAGGTTGATCCCTACCCCGGTAAGGACGGCAATCAACAGCACAAACCCAACAAACGTAGCGGTATAACGTGCGTAAATTGTTTTTATCATGGCCATGAAATCCGCAGATGAGTTGATTGTCCGTATCCACAGGCCATCGGCAAAAAAACGACGGCCATGAGGGTCGTACGAAAAATCTTACAGACGGTCTGAAGACGTCGATTTTTGGGCTGATTTTGTTGGAGCGAGGCTTGCCCGCGAAGGCATTGGTTCAGGTTTGGAGAGGTGTGCTGACTGCACCGGCCTCTTCGTCAGTAAGGTGGATCGCCACCCCGGTCGCTCCCACGTTGATCTGGTTTCATCCAGCCATTTATTCCCGCCCCAATCATTACTCCAACCGTAACGATTCGCTCCCTTGCTTGATTGATGCCCCAGTCCTTAGCTCCTAAGGTGGCTTCAGACAGCGAAACTCGTGGAGTGAGCATGACAACAATATCCAACCTCGACCCGCGCTGGTCGCGTCGACGCAGCGAAAAGCAGCGACGGCTCGAGCAGGTACGGTTCCTCGCCGATGGCGTGGTGTTGCCGACCGACAAGATCGTCGCGGCGCTGGAGGCTTTGCTGGCTCCCGGTGATCGTGTGGTGCTGGAGGGCAACAACCAGAAACAGGCGGACTTTCTTTCTCGTGCGCTGGCCAGGGTCGACCCTGGCAAGCTGCATGACCTGCACATGATCATGCCCAGCGTTGGTCGGCCAGAGCATCTGGACCTGTTCGAACGCGGCATCGCCCGCAAGCTGGACTTCTCCTTTGCCGGTACGCAAAGCCTGCGCATCAGCCAGTTGCTGGAAGACGGCCTGCTGGAAATCGGCGCGATCCACACCTACATCGAACTGTACTCGCGGCTGGTGGTGGACCTGATCCCCAACGTTGTGCTCGCCGCCGGGTTCATGGCTGACCGTGCAGGCAATATCTACACCGGCCCCAGCACCGAAGACACCCCCGCACTGATCGAGCCGGCTGCGTTCAGCGATGGCATTGTCATCGTCCAGGTCAATCAACTGGTGGATGACGTCAGCGAACTGCCCCGCGTGGACATTCCCGCGTCGTGGGTCGATTTCGTGGTGGTGGCTGACAAGCCGTTCTATATCGAACCGCTGTTCACCCGCGACCCGCGCCATATCAAGCCTGTGCATGTGCTGATGGCGATGATGGCGATTCGCGGGATCTACGAAAAACACAACGTGCAGTCCCTGAACCATGGCATCGGCTTTAACACCGCCGCCATCGAGCTGATCCTGCCGACCTACGGCGAGTCCCTTGGGCTCAAGGGCAAGATCTGCCGCAACTGGACCCTCAACCCGCACCCGACCCTGATCCCGGCCATCGAAAGTGGCTGGGTCGAGAGTGTGCATTGCTTCGGTACCGAGCTGGGCATGGAGAATTACATCGCGGCCCGGCCTGATGTGTTCTTCACGGGCCGTGATGGCTCCCTGCGTTCCAACCGCATGGTCTGCCAACTGGCCGGACAATACGCGGTGGACCTGTTCATCGGCGCCACCCTGCAGGTCGATGGCGACGGGCATTCTTCCACCGTGACCCGTGGTCGCCTCGCCGGTTTCGGGGGCGCGCCGAACATGGGACACGACCCCCACGGCCGCCGCCATGCAACACCCGCCTGGCTGGACATGCGCCAGCAAAGCGGCGACAGCCCGGCAGCCTATCTGGAGCGCGGCAAGAAGCTGGTGGTGCAGATGGTCGAGACCTTCCAGGAAGGCGGCAAACCCACCTTCGTCGAAACCCTCGATGCGGTGGACGTAGCGAAGAAAAGCGGCATGCCCCTGGCGCCGATCATGATCTACGGCGATGACGTCACCCACCTGCTGACCGAAGAAGGCATCGCTTACCTGTACAAGGCCCGCAGCCTGGAAGAACGCCAGGCCATGATCGCCGCCGTGGCGGGCGTGACCGCCATCGGCCTGCGCCACAACCCCAAAGACACCGCCCGCATGCGCCGCGAAGGGCTGATCGCCTTGCCGGAAGACCTGGGCATCCGCCGCACTGACGCCAGCCGCGAATTGCTGGCGGCCAAGAGCATTGCCGATCTGGTCGAGTGGTCCGGGGGGCTGTACAACCCGCCCGCCAAATTCAGGAGCTGGTGATGCGCGCCTCTCACCTGAAACCCCTCACCTTATCGCTCGCTGAACAGTTGGCTGATCTGGCGGTAGACGCCTTGATCGACGAGGCTGACCTGTCGCCCAAGCCCGCGCTGGTGGATCGTCGTGGCAACGGTGCGCATAGCGATCTGCACCTGGGCCTGATGCACGCGTCGGCGTTGTCGTTGTGGCCTGCTTTCAAGGAAATGGCCGAGGCCGCCCAGCAATTCGGCGAAATCGGTCGTCCCCTGCGCGAAGCGGTGGGCCGCATCGGTCGCGAGGGTGAAGCCGCCATGTTGCATACAACGGGTGGCGTGAACACCCATCGCGGTGCCATCTGGGCACTGGGATTGCTGGTAGTCGCCGCTGCGCTGGAACCCCATGACGGCAAGGCTGCGAGCCTGAGTTTGCGGGCGGCGCGGCTGGCACTGATCGACGATCGCAACGTCACACCCGTCAACAGCCACGGCAGCGAGGTTGCCCGCCGTTATGGCGCACGGGGCGCTAAAGAGCAGGCGCAACTGGGCTTTCCGGCCGTGCTGCAATTCGGTCTGCCGCAACTGCAACGCAGCCGCGATGCTGGCCATGGCGAGCAGAACGCCCGGCTCGATGCCTTGCTGGCGATCATGACCACCCTGGCCGACACCTGCGTGTTGTACCGCGCTGGTCAGCCGGGCCTGGACGCCATGCAGCAGGGCGCGCAACGGGTGCTGGACGCTGGTGGCAGCGCCAGCCTCGGCGGCCGTCGCTGCCTGCATGAGCTGGATCAGCAACTGCTGGAATTGAACGCATCCCCAGGTGGCGCCGCCGACTTGCTCGCTGCCTGCCTGTTTATCGATAGCCTGGAGCCTGGGCTCGGCGACTCATCGAGGACTGTTTGATCATGGAAACCCTGACATTTGAATTCCCCGCCGGGCAGCCGCCCAAAGGTCGGGCGCTGGTGGGCTGCGTGGGCTCCGGCGATCTGGAGGTACTGCTGGAACCCGGCAAGCCCGGCATGTTGTCGATCCAGGTGGTGACCTCGGTCAACGGTGCGTCTTCCCGTTGGCAGCATCTGTTCGAGCGCATGTTCGACGGTCAGACACCACCCGCGCTGAGCATTGATATTCACGACTTCGGCGCGACGCCCGGCGTGGTGCGTTTGCGTCTGGAGCAGGGCTTTGAGGAAGTCGGTAACCAGGAGAGCGGCCATGACTGACAACGCCCGCTTACTGAGCCAACACAGTTTCGTCGAACTCGGCGCCCGCCAGCGTGCACTCGCCTTGCTGGACAAGGGCAGTTTTCGTGAACTCATCGGCCCCTTTGATCGCCTGATTTCGCCCTGGCTGGCCAAGCAAGGTGTGGTGCCACAAGCCGACGACGGCGTGGTCATCGGCAAAGGCTCCATCGGCGGCAAACCCGTGGTGATCGCTGCCATTGAGGGCGCATTCCAGGGCGGCAGCATGGGCGAAGTCGGCGGCGCGAAAATGGCTGGCGTGCTGGAAATGGCCGCTGAAGACAACCGCAACGGCACCCCCACCGCAGCGGTGTTGCTGCTGGAAACAGGCGGCGTGCGCTTGCAGGAAGCCAACCTCGGGCTGGCAGCGATTGCCGAGATCCATGCCGCGATTATCGACCTGCGTCAGTACCAGCCCGTCATCGGCGTAGTGGCGGGCAGCGTCGGTTGTTTTGGTGGTATGTCCATCGCAGCGGGGTTGTGCAGTTATCTGCTGGTCACTCAGGAAGGCCGCCTGGGCCTGAACGGTCCGCAAGTGATCGAGCAGGAAGCGGGCCTTGACGAGTACGACTCCCGCGACCGGCCCTTTATCTGGGGCCTGACCGGCGGCGAACAACGCTTTGCCAGCGGGCTGGTGGACGGCTTTGCGGCGGACGACGTGGCGAGCATTCAGCAACAGGTCGAGACCTGGCTGGAACAGGGCGTGCCCGAGCAGGAGCGCAGCGCCCGCTACGACTTTTATCTGCAGCGTCTGGCGAGCCTGGACACCGAACCGCAGATAGACCCACTCACCGTGTGCACGCTTTATCGGGGAGCGCAGTCATGAGCAGCCTTCGTGGTTTGAACTGGTTCAACGCGTTGAGCGCGGATGCCGTCGAGGTTGTCGGTTTGCCGCCATCGCTGAAAGCGGCTGACGGTCTGCTGGGTGATCAGCCGGTGCGTTTCCTGGCGGTGGTCACGGACCCGCAAAACCGCTTCCCTCGAGCACGCAGCGGCGAAGTGGGCCTGCTGGAAGGCTGGGGCCTGGCGAAGCTGGTGGATGAGGTTATCGAGCAGGATCGTCAGCGGCCAACCAAGCGTGCACTGATCGCCATCGTTGATGTGCCGAGCCAGGCCTATGGTCGGCGTGAAGAAGCGCTGGGCATTCATCAGGCGCTGGCCGGAGCGGTGGACAGTTACACCCGGGCGCGGCTGGCCGGGCACCCGGTGATCGGGCTCCTGGTGGGTAAGGCCATGTCCGGGGCTTTTCTGGCCCATGGTTATCAGGCCAACCGCCTGATCGCCCTGCGCGACCCTGGCGTCATGGTGCATGCCATGGGCAAGGCCTCGGCAGCGCGGGTCACGTTACGCAGCGTCGAGGAACTGGAAAAACTCGCCGCCAGCGTGCCGCCCATGGCCTACGACATCGAGAGTTACGCGACCCTTGGGCTGCTATGGGAAACCCTGTCGGTCAGTCAGATCGAACAGCCTACCGAAGGCGATGTGGCCCAGGTAAATGACCTGCTGAGCCACGCGATAAAAGACGTGCAGGTTAGCGGCGCCACCGACCTGCGCAGCCGCCTGGGCGCCAGTAATCGTGCCGCGTCCTCGAAAGTTCGCGAACTGCTGCGGGCGCAGTGGTGATGGATCGCTTTGTTGACGTTCTGCCCCACGACCTGCTGTGGGGCATGCCCGTCAAAGGCTTGCCTGCCGACGCACCGGACTGGGTGGTCTACGCCACGAACATGGAGCAGCCCGTGGTGGTGCGCCGTGGTCTGGTGCCTGACCATCAAGTGGCCGTGGGCATTCGCGGGCCGCAGCGTGAGCAGCGTTATGCCGCGCTGATGGACCGGTCGTGGATTGGTCGCTGCGTACGGCCCGAGGCGTTGATCGATGCGATCAGCCAGGGTGATCCGTCCTTGCCGGTTTGGCGCGGGTTGCAGCAGGCCCGGTCTCTCGTGGCCGCTCAGAATCTGGTCTGGGGCATTGCGGGCAGCGCTGGTTATGAATTGGCCAGCGGCGTGTCGGCGGTGCATCGCGACAGTGATCTGGATTTGATCCTGCGCACGCCTGAGTTTTTCAGCCGCGAGCATGCAAGACAATTGTTGGTCGCGCTGGATGGCTTGGCCTGCCGCATCGATCTGCAATTACAGACGCCTCACGGGGCGGTGGCGTTGCGGGAGTGGGCGGGATCGTCGCGCCAGGTGCTGTTGAAAGCTGCTGCTGGCGCGTATCTGACTGACAACCCGTGGCTACCGATGGAATCAGCCGCATGAGCAGCCTATGGGCATTCCCCGGCCAGGGCGCACAACAGCCGAAAATGCTGCATCAGCTGCCGGACGAAGCCTGTGTGCACGCGTGTTTGCGCGAAGCCAGCGATGAGCTGGGCGAAGACGTGATGCAACTGGACAGCGATCAGGCGCTGCAATCGACCCGTGCCGTGCAACTGTGCCTGTTGATCGCCGGAGTCTGCTGCGCTCGGTTGTTGAGGGAACGAGGTGCCCAGCCGGACTACGTGGCGGGGCTGTCGATTGGTGCTTACCCGGCTGCTGTCATCGCGGGTGCCCTGGCGTTCGGCGATGCCCTGCGGCTGGTGGCCTTGCGCGGCGAACTGATGCAGGCCGCCTATCCCGAAGGCTACGGCATGACCGCGATCATCGGGCTGGATCAGCCGCACGTCGAAGTCTTGATCGATCAGGTGCATGGCACGAACACACCGGTGTACCTGGCCAATATCAACGCCGACAACCAGTTCGTGATTGCCGGCAGCAACGAAGCCATGGCCCGGGTCGGCCTGCTTGCCAAGGCGCAGGGCGCCGCCGCGGCCAAGCGTCTGGCGGTGAGCGTGCCGTCCCACTGCGCCTTGCTGGAAAAACCGGCACAGGCATTGGCTGATGCCTTCGCCAGCGTCCCTATCCAGTCCCCGAACATTCGTTACCTGAGCGGCAGCACCTCGCGGCCCCTGCTCGGCGCCGACAAACTGCGCGACGACCTGGCCTTCAACATGTGCCGGGTCATCGACTGGCGCAGCACCGTACAGACCGCCTACGAACGGGGTGTGCGCCTGCACCTTGAATTGCCACCCGGCACGGTCTTGACCGGCCTGGCGCGCAAGGTTTTCGAACAAGGCACCGCCATCGCGTTCCAGGGCGCCCGCCTGGACACATTGATCGCACTGTCGCGTGAGGAGGGCAGCCGCAACCCATAGACCCAATGCTGTTTCGAAGACCGCTTTGCGAGAACAAAAACAACAACTTCGACAATGCAATTTGAGGACAACAACAATGATCATCTATGGCGTGGCCTTATTGGCTATCTGCACCCTGGCAGGCGTGATCCTGGGCGATTTGCTCGGGGTGCTGCTGGGCGTCAAATCCAACGTGGGCGGGGTCGGCATTGCCATGATCCTGCTGATCTGCGCGCGCTTATGGATGCAAAAGCGCGGCGGCATGACCAAGGATTGCGAACTGGGCGTCGGCTTCTGGGGCGCCATGTACATCCCCGTGGTGGTCGCCATGGCGGCGCAACAGAACGTGGTCACGGCCCTCAAGGGCGGCCCGGTCGCCATCCTCGCAGCCATCGGCTCGGTGGTGGTCTGTGGTTGCACCATCGCCGTGATCAGCCGCATCCACAAGGGTGATCCGCTACCGGACGATGTACCGATCATCCCCGGCGTGACCTCGGCAGGGGGGCGTTGATATGTGGGATCTCATTCAGAAAGACTTGATCAGCGAAGGTCTGGTGACGGCTTTCGCGGTGGTCGGCGTGGTGATGTGGATTTCCGTAGTGATCTCCAAGCGCCTGACGTTTGGTCGCATTCATGGCTCGGCCATCGCCATCGTGATCGGGCTGGTGCTGGCGTGGGTTGGCGGCACCCTGACAGGCGGGCAAAAAGGCCTGGCGGATGTCGCGCTGTTTTCCGGGATTGGCTTGATGGGCGGCGCCATGCTGCGGGACTTTGCCATTGTTGCCACCGCGTTTGAGGTACAGGCCACCGAGGCGCGCAAGGCCGGTTTGATCGGTGCGGTTGCGTTGCTGTTGGGCACCACACTGCCGTTCATTGTCGGCGCAAGCATTGCCTGGGTCTTCGGTTATCGCGATGCGGTGAGCATGACCACCATTGGCGCGGGTGCGGTGACCTACATCGTTGGTCCGGTGACAGGCGCAGCCTTGGGTGCTTCGTCGGATGTGGTGGCGTTGTCCATTGCCACGGGCTTGATCAAGGCGATTCTGGTGATGGTCGGCACGCCCATGGCCGCCCGCTGGATGGGCCTGGACAACCCGCGCTCGGCCATGGTGTTCGGCGGCCTGGCCGGTACAGTCAGCGGCGTGACGGCAGGGCTGGCGGCAACCGACAGGCGTTTGGTGCCCTACGGCGCACTGACCGCCACCTTCCACACCGGGTTGGGCTGTCTGCTGGGGCCGTCGGTGTTGTATTTCATTGTGCGGGGCATCATGGGGTGAAGTGGCGACTGAACAGGCCTTTTCGCGAGCAAGCTCGCTCCCACAGGGACCGGGTTTGGCCGCAGATTTGGGCCTGAACATAAAATCACTGTGGGAGATTCCCCGTCGTCGAGACGCCGCGCTGTCGCGCAGCAAACGGAGTCCTGTAGGAGCGGACTCGTCCGCGAAAGCGGTGTTTCATGCCCAGAAGATGTTGTCTGTGCTGAAGTCTTCGCGGACGAGTCCGCTCCTACAGTAGATTTTCGTCGTCTGAAATCATCAGTTAAATCAACGAATTAAATTTTGTTTGATGAGAGCGAGCTTGAACTGGTCAAGTAATCTTGGACAGCTTGCTCGCGAAGGCGGTATCAGCCGGTTTGTTCATTACGCTTGGCATACATCCGGCACTCTGCCACCAACGCCAGCAGGTTGGGGTCGCGCTCGCGGGATTTGAGGAATACCACGCCGATGTGCTGCTGCAGGCGATAGCGTTTTTGCAGGGGGATCAGGCGCACGCGGTTTTCGTACACCGCCGCGATGCGCCCCGGCAGCAGTGCATAACCCACACCCGAGCTGACCATGCTCAGCAGCGTGAAAATGTCATTGACCTGCATCGCCACCTTCGGCTCGAACCCCGCCTGCTGGAACACCTGGGCGCCATCCTGATGGGTGGCGAAGCCCTGGGTCAGGGTGATGAAGGTCGCTTCCCGCAGATCGCTCAAGTCCACTTCGCTCTGCTGGGCAAAAGGCGAATCCACCGGTGCGGCGAGGAAGATGTCGTCGGAAAACAACGGCAGATGCTCGCAGTCCGGGTCGTTGACGCTCTCGTTGAGGGACACCAGGATCGCGTCCACTTCCATGTTCTTGAGCTTGTAGAACAGGTCGATGTTCGAGCCCAGGATCAGGTCGATGTTCAGCTCACTGCGGCGGATCTTCAGGCCCATGATCAACTGCGGCACGGTCTTGACCGTCAGTGAATACAGCGAGCCAAGCTTGAAGCGCGCCGCCGAGAACCCGGCCGCTTCGCGGGTCAGTTCGACCGTGGCGAGCACGTCCTGAATCAGCTTTTGTGCCCGCTCTTCCAGCACGTAAGCGCTTTCCAGTGGCGTCAGGTTGCGGCCTTCATGCTTGAACAACGGGCAACGCAGTGCGTTTTCCAGGGAATGAATGGCCCGGTGCACGCTGACGTTGCTGGTCTGCAACTCCGCTGCCGCCCGCGCCAGGTTGCCGGTGCGCATGAACGCCAGGAAAATCTCCAGCTTCTTGAGGGTCAGTTCGTCGTCGATCTGCATCAGAGGCTCTTCTTGTTCGGGTTGCGTCGATTGTGCACAAGTGCGCCGGCAGCGTCAGAACCAATTTGCCCCCAGCAGGCCACTGGTCAGCCCCAACGCGGTACCGATCAGGATCAGCCAGATGGCGTTGATCTTCGAAAAGACGATGACGGCGCTGGCGATGGTCAGGGATATCTGCGCCCAGCCGTTCTCGATGCTTTTGATCAGTACGAACGAGGCCGCCAGGATCAGGCCGATGGTGACCGGCAGCAATGAGCGCCTGATCCGCTGCACCCAAACGCTGCGGGCGTTTCGCTCAAGCCAGGCTGCGCCGAAATAGGTGATCACCGAACAGGGCACCAGCTTGGCGACCATCACGGTCATGGCCCCGGCAACACCCGCAGCCTGTTGACCGATGAACACCAGGAACATCCCGTTTGGCCCCGGCAATGCCTGGGCCATGGCGAAGAACGCCACGAACTGGGCGTCGGTGACCCAGTGGGCCTGGGTGACGGTAAAGCGGTGGATATCACTGATGGCGACGCTGTTACCGCCAATGGCCAGCAACGACCAAAGGGCACAATGCAGCATGAGCTGTAGCAAGGTGCTTTGCATGGCTCAACCCCGGCGCTGGTCAAGAAAGCTGAGGGCGAGCGACAGCGGAATGCAGATCGCCAATACCATCCACAACGGCAGCGCGATCAAGCCCATCAGCACGAAGGTGATCACGAACACGCTCAGGGTGTGCACCGAGCGCGGCATGCCCTTGAGCAGCCGTAGCGTGGTGCCGAGCATCAGCCCGGTGGCGATGGGCATTACCGCGCCGAACACCTGTTGCACGGCGTAGACATGCCACCATTTGGTGTACGCGAAGCCGGCGAGGACAGTGATGATGGTCGGAAACAGATAGAGGCCGAAGATCGACACGAAAGCCCCGGCAACACCGCGCTGGCGCTGCCCGAAGATGATCCCGATATTGCCGATGTTGGGGCCGGGGAAAAACTGGCCGGTGGTCAGCAGTTCGGCGAACTCTGTGTCGTCGACCCATTTGCGGCGATCTACCATCATCTGCCGCGCCCAGGGCATCACACCGCCAAAGCCCAGCAGGCCGACCATCATGAAGTTGTAAAACAGCTCCCACAGTGTGGGGCGAATGCGTTCGGGCAAGGGTGCTACGGGTTGCGGCGGTGGTTGCTGCGGTTGCTGGAGGGCGAGTTTTGCGAGGGCGGCTGGTTCCATGGCATCTCCCGAGGGGTTGATACGGGGCAAGTGTTCATAGTGAACTTGAGTGTGGCCAATTGCTTCAAAGCAGACGGGACTTTTTGGCTACACGCGTAAGTTTCATCTTTCAGGAACGGGCTTTACCCATTGCGCTTTGCACTTATAACCCTGAGCCTTGCGCGATAAGGGTCGGTCATCGAGGTGGTTTGCAGATGTACTACGGGGAAAAATTCAACGCCTGGACCCATCTGGTGGGCGCGATTCTGGCCACGGTCGGCGCGGTCTGGCTGCTGGTGATGGCCAGCCTTGCCCATGACGTGTGGAAGATCGTCAGCGTGTCGATCTATGGCGTGGCGCTGGTCCTGCTGTACAGCGCGTCGACCGTGTACCACAGCGTGCGCGGGCGGGCGAAAGTGATCATGCAGAAGGTTGATCACTTTTCGATCTATTTGCTGATTGCGGGCAGCTACACGCCCTTCTGTCTGGTGACCCTGCGCGGGGCCTGGGGCTGGACGCTGTTCGGTATCGTCTGGGGGCTGGCGGTGATCGGCATTTTGCAGGAGATCAAGCCGCGCTCCGAGGCACGGATCATGTCCATCGTGATCTACGCGGTCATGGGCTGGATCGTGCTGGTGGCGGTCAAACCGCTGATTGCAGCGCTGGGCATGACGGGGTTCATCTGGCTGGCGGCCGGTGGCGCGCTGTACACCATCGGCATCATCTTCTTCGCCTACGACACCCGTTTTCGCCACTGGCACGGCATCTGGCACCTGTTCGTGATTGCCGGGAGTCTGCTGCACTTCGTGGCGATTTGTTTCTATGTGATTTGAAAGTCTCTTAAGAACCTTGTGGGAGCGAATTCATTCGCTACCACAAGAGACGGCCAGTCACGCAACCCCAAAACTTTTAAAAATCCCCCCACAACTGCTGCGCCACACTAAGCGCCACCACCGGTGCGGTTTCCGTGCGCAGTACGCGTGGGCCGAGGCGGGCGGCGTGGAAGCCTGCGTTCCGGGCCTGGTCCACTTCGGCGTCGTTCAGGCCGCCTTCCGGGCCGATCAAGAAGGCCAGGCTCGTCGGTTTGTCGTGGCTGGTCAGCGGTTCGGCGACCGGGTGCAACACCAGCTTGAGATCGGCGCTGGTCTGCTTGAGCCATTCGGCCAATGACAACGGCGGATGAATCACTGGCACCACAGAGCGCCCGCATTGTTCGCAGGCGCTGATCGCGATTTGCTGCCAGTGGGCCTGGCGCTTCTCGGCGCGTTCGTCCTTGAGGCGCACTTCACAGCGCTCGCTGACGATGGGGGTGATTTCGCTGACGCCCAGTTCGGTGGCCTTCTGAATCGCCCAGTCCATGCGCTCGCCACGGGACAGGCCCTGGCCCAGGTGAATGCGCAACGGTGATTCGGTCTGCCCGGCGAAGCTTTCATCCAGCTGCACGCGCACGCGCTTTTTGCCCACTTCCAGCAAGGTGCCCCGAAACTCGGTGCCCGAGCCGTCGAACACTTGCAGGGCGTCCCCTTCGGCCATGCGCAGTACGCGGCCGATGTAATGCGCCTGGGCTTCCGGCAGTTCGTGTTCGCCCAGGCTCAAGGGGGCGTCGATAAAGAAACGCGACAGTCTCATGGTGGTTCTCGGTAGTCAGTTCGTTACAAAAAGCATCTGGGGTTAGCCCGGGTCCCGGAAGTCCGGGTGGAAGTTTTCCCGCACGGCAACGCTGATGCCTTTGCGGGTGGCGATGTCGATGCCTTCGGTGGCGACTTCGGCCAGAAAATCGATCTGCTCCGGGGTGATCACGTAAGGCGGCAGGAAGTACACCACGCTGCCCAATGGCCGCAACAAGGCGCCGCGTTCCAGGGCGTGCTGGAAGACCTTCATGCCCCGGCGTTCCTGCCACGGATAAGCGGTTTTGCTGGCCTTGTCCTGAACCATTTCGATGGCCAGTGCCATACCGGTCTGGCGCACTTCGGCCACGTTCGGGTGGTCCACCAGGTGCGCCGTTGCCGTGGCCATGCGCTGGGCCAGGGCCTTGTTGTTCTCGATGACGTTGTCCTGCTCGAAGATATCGAGGGTCGCCAATGCCGCCGCGCACGCCAGCGGGTTGCCGGTGTAGCTGTGGGAGTGCAGAAAAGCCCGCAGAGTCGGGTAGTCATCGTAGAACGCGTCGTACACCTCATCCGTGGTGATGCAGGCCGCCAGCGGCAGGTAACCGCCGGTCAGGGCCTTGGACAGGCAGAGGAAGTCCGGACGAATACCCGCCTGTTCGCAGGCAAACATGGTCCCGGTGCGGCCAAACCCGACGGCGATCTCGTCGTGTATCAGGTGCACGCCATAGCGGTCGCAGGCTTCGCGCAGCAGCTTGAGGTAGATCGGGTGGTACATGCGCATGCCGCCCGCGCCCTGGATCAGCGGCTCGACAATCACGGCAGCGACGGTGTCGTGGTGTTCGGCCAGGGTCTGTTCCATGGCCGCGAACATGTTGCGCGAATGCTCTTCCCAGCCCATGCCTTCCGGGCGGTGGTAGCAGTCCGGGCTCGGCACCTTGATGGTGTCTATCAGCAGCGCTTTGTAGGTCTCGGTGAACAGCGGCACATCGCCGACGGCCATCGCGGCTATGGTTTCGCCGTGGTAGCTGTTGGTCAGGGTGACGAAGCGCTTCTTGTTCGGCTGCCCGCGATTGATCCAGTAGTGAAAGCTCATCTTCAGTGCGACTTCGATGCACGAAGAACCGTTGTCGGCATAAAAGCAGCGGGTCAGGCCGTCCGGGGTCATCTTCACCAGACGCTCGGACAACTCGATCACGGGTTGATGGCTGAAACCCGCAAGAATCACGTGCTCCAGCTGATCGACCTGATCCTTGATGCGCTGGTTGATGCGCGGGTTGGCATGGCCGAACACGTTGACCCACCATGAGCTGACGGCGTCGAGATAACGCTTGCCTTCGAAGTCTTCCAGCCAGATGCCTTCGCCACGCTTGATCGGGATCACCGGCAGGTTTTCGTGGTCTTTCATCTGGGTGCAGGGATGCCACAGCACCGCGAGGTCGCGCTGCATCCACTGGTTATTCAGGCCCATGGGCAAATCTCCTGATAGCAACTCGCGTGAGGCGAGGGCAAACAATCGGGCAAGCCTATGCAATGCACGACCTGTGAACAACCTTTAGTGCGTGCCGGGCCCCAATCGCCGTTCATCAAGCGCCAATGGCCGACGGTCACGATGCAGTGTTCCAGGCCGAAAATTATGGCGATGCTAAAGGGCGCTAAGACCGTTCGGATTTCTCGATACGTCAAAGCAAAATTTTGCGCTTTCATTCGATAGATAAAAAGCTAGTCTTGGAACCACTTCCTACAGGGTATTAGGTGATGCAGATACGTAACTCCTCCTCTCGCTACGGTCTGGTCAGCATGGTGCTGCATTGGGGCGTTGCCATTGTGGTTTTCGGGATGTTCGCGTTGGGTCTGTGGATGGTCGGTCTCGATTATTACGACAGCTGGCGCAAGGCTGCCCCTGACCTGCATCGCAGCATTGGCATCACCCTGTTTGCGGTCATGCTGATCCGCATTGTCTGGCGCATCGTCAGCCCGCCGCCGCCAACCCTGGCCTCTTATGGCAAGTGGACGCGTCTGGGTGCCAAGTTCGGTCATCTGTTTCTTTATGTCGGTCTGTTTGCCGTGATGTTTGCCGGTTACCTCATTTCCACCGCCGACGGTGTGGGGATTTCGGTGTTTGGCTTGTTTGAGGTGCCGGCGTTGATCGACAGCATCCCCAATCAGGCAGACGTTTCGGGTGCGGTTCACCTGTATCTGGCCTGGGTCATCGTGATTTTCTCGGTGCTCCATGGGCTTGCTGCTTTGAAACACCATTTCATTGATCGTGATGTGACCCTTAAACGCATGTTGGGTCGCGGATAATTCAACCTAACTGAACGGGATTTAAGAACATGTTGAAAAAGACTCTCGCTGCACTGGCACTGGGTACTGCATTGTTGTCTGCCGGGCAGGCGATGGCCGCTGACTACAAGATCGACAAGGAAGGCCAGCACGCCTTCATCAACTTCAAGATCAGTCACCTGGGTTTCAGCTACATCTACGGCACATTCAAGGATTGGGACGGCAAGTTCAGCTTTGACTCCAAGAACCCTGAAGCCAGCAAGATCAACGTGACCGTTAAAACCGCCAGCGTTGACACCAACCAGGCTGAGCGTGACAAGCACATCCGTACCCCGGACTTCCTGGACGTTTCGAAATTCCCGGAAGCTACCTTTGTATCGACTTCGGTTAAATCCACCGGTACCGACACTGCTGACGTAACTGGCGACCTGACCCTGCACGGCGTGACCAAATCGGTCGTGGTCGCGGCTCACTTCCTGAATGAAGGCAAGGATCCATGGGGCGGCGAGCGCGCAGCTTTCGAGGGTACTACCACCCTCAAGCTGAAAGACTTCAACATCCAGAAAGACCTGGGTCCAAAAACCCAGGACTTCGAGCTGATCATTTCGTTTGAAGGCGTCAAAACCAAGTAATTGGTTTGCTGCATCAAAACGCCGGCCTCGATGCCGGCGTTTTTTTGCCTGATGTTTAACCCCTGAGTTACGCCCTACACATTCAACTCCACCTCACCCAGCCGCCCGCCGTAAGGCCCGAAGCTGTGTTCGATGAACTGACGTCGACCGTCTGCGTGGATGATCAGGGCCGAGCTGGCGCGGGTGCCGTAGCTGGGGCTGGCGATGAACACGCTGGACAGCAGGGTTTCCGTCGCCAGGCCCACCCCGGTATCCGGCAGTTCGGCAACGGGGGCGGCTTCGGGGTCGCGCAGCAGATTTAACAGGTGCCCTGGCCGCGGATCGTGAAGGTGATCCGTCAATGCGGCCCTGGCTTTGCGCAGCTTGGGCCACGGCGTATCAAGCCCTGCATTGGAAACCCCATAGATCCCCGCTTCCAGGCGTTTGGGTTGGGGGTCGGTGGCGTTCAGGAAGTGCAGCGATTCACGGTCGCCCACCAGCAGGTTGAAACCGGCGTACTCGTTGGCCCGGCCCGCGACTTCTGACAGGTAGTCCTCGATGGACAGCGTGTTGGTCAAAAATTGCGCAACCAACTCGCCTCGTGAGCGTCTCCCCGGCGGCTGGCCCGGCTTGCGGATGTTGGTCAACGCTGCAAAGCGGCCATCGGCACCAATACCCATCCAGGTGCCACCCGCTTCCAGGTCTCGACCGGCATACACATCGGGCGTTTCGGGCCATTGCGCCAGCGGCAAGGTCGGGCGGGCATAGAACTCGTCACGGTTGGCCGCGACGATCAGGGGCAGAGCGTGGGAAGGGCGCCAGGCGAAGACAATCAGGCACATGCAGGACTCCTTTTTATCGCCACTCTAACGCGGGGGCCAACATGACATCCATCGTACGCCTCTAGAGACGTCCACCTGCTTCCGTTACCATGCCTGACTGATTTTTTGCTTGAGGTGTTGCAATGCTGCCTTACCCGCAGATTGACCCGGTTGCCGTGGCCATCGGCCCGCTGCAAATCCATTGGTACGGCCTGATGTACCTGGTCGGTATCGGTGGCGCCTGGCTGCTCGCATCGCGACGCCTGAATCGCTTTGACCCGACGTGGACCAAGGAAAAACTCTCGGACATGATCTTCTGGGTCGCCATGGGGGTCATTGTCGGGGGGCGATTGGGCTACGTGCTGTTCTACGACCTGCCTGCCTATATCGCCAATCCGCTGCTGATCTTTGAGGTCTGGAAGGGCGGCATGGCGTTCCACGGCGGCCTGATCGGCGTGATGCTGGCGACCTGGTGGTTTGGCAAGCGCAACAACAAGTCGTTCTTCGAGCTGATGGACTTCATCGCACCCATGGTGCCGATTGGTCTGGGCGCCGGGCGTATTGGCAACTTCATCAACGGCGAGTTGTGGGGCAAACCCACCGACCTGCCGTGGGCCATGGTCTTCCCGCCGTTCAGCGACCCTGCGCAACTGCCGCGTCACCCGTCGCAGCTGTATCAGTTCGCGCTGGAAGGCGTGGCGCTGTTCATCGTGCTCTGGCTGTTCTCGCGTAAACCCCGCCCAACCATGGCGGTTTCGGGGATGTTCGCGTTGTTTTACGGAATTTTCCGCTTCATCGTCGAGTTCGTCCGCGTGCCTGATGCGCAACTGGGCTACCTGGCCTGGGGCTGGGTCACCATGGGTCAGATCCTGTGCATCCCGATGATTCTCGGCGGTCTGGCGTTGATCTGGCTTGCCTATCACCGCGCACCAGCTGCCAAAAACGCAGCGGTTTAATACCCAAGGGCCGGGCGAGGATGCCCGGCTGCGTCACCGAGGCAGGTAATTTATGAAGCAATATCTGGAATTAGTCGCCCATGTGATCAAGCACGGGACCTTGCAGGCCAACCGGACTGGCGTGAAAACCATCAGTTTTCCAGGTGCGATGCTGCGTTACGACCTGCAGGAAGGTTTCCCGGCGATCACCACCCGGCGCATGGCGTTCAAGTCAGCCATTGGTGAGATGGTCGGTTTCCTGCGCGGCGTGAACAATGCTGCCGAGTTCCGTGAGCTGGGCTGCAAGGTCTGGGACCAGAACGCCAACGAAAACGCCCAGTGGCTGGACAACCCGTTCCGCAAGGGCGAGGACGACCTGGGCGAGATCTATGGTGTGCAATGGCGCAAGTGGCCTGCCTACAAGCGCATCGACACCAGCAACCCTGCGGCCATCGAACTGGCCATCAGCCAGGGCTACCAACAGATTGCCCAGTCTGAAGAAGACGGCCAGGCGTATGTGGTGCTGTACAAGGCCATCGACCAGATTCGTCAGTGCGTGGACACCATCATCAAGGACCCGGGCAGCCGCCGGATCCTGTTCCACGGCTGGAACTGCGCGCAGCTCGATGAAATGGCCTTGCCGCCGTGCCACCTGCTGTACCAGTTCCACCCGAACCCGCAGACCCGGGAAATCTCCCTGACGCTGTACATCCGCTCCAACGACCTGGGGCTCGGCACGCCGTTCAACCTGACCGAAGGCGCGGCACTGCTAAGCCTGATCGGCCGCCTGACCGGCTACACGCCGCGCTGGTTCACGTATTTCATTGGCGACGCCCATGTGTATGAAAACCACCTGGACATGCTCAACGAACAGCTCAAGCGCGAGCCGTACCCGATGCCCAAGCTGGTAATCTCCGACCGCGTGCCGGAATTTGCCAAGACGGGTGTGTATCAACCTGAATGGCTGGAGCTGATCGAGCCTTCGGACTTCTCGCTGGAAGGCTACCAACACCACCCGGCGATGACGGCGCCGATGGCGGTTTAAAGGCTAAAAGGTCCAGACCGGAACCCTGTAGGAGCGGACTTGTCCGCGAAGCGATGTAGTAGGCAGCGACGATGTTGAATGTGCTGACGCTTTCGCGGACAAGTCCGCTCCTACGGGTTTAGATACGTTCAATGCCCATGACTTCTCCCCACATGGGAAGGTTCTCCCTCGGGCGCCGCGATCCCGCCGCTGACTTCCAGACGCTCCAGTATCCCGCAATGGGCCAGGGTGCCGTCGGTGCAGTGCCTGCGCAGTTCCAGCAGTTGTTCCTGTAGCGCTTGCAGGCTCGCGACGCGGGAGTTGACGTGTTCGATGTGTTCGTCGATCAGCGCATTGACGCTTTCGCACTGGTCCTGGGGGCTGTCACGCAGGCTCAGCAGGCTGCGGATTTCTTCCAGGGTCATGTCCAGGCTACGGCAGTTGCGGATGAACGTCAGCCGTTCGACGTGGGCCTGGGTGTAGACGCGGTAGTTGCCGTCGCTGCGGGCCGGGGGTGGCAGCAGGCTTTCACGCTCGTAATAACGGATGGTTTCGACCTGGCAGTCGGTCAGTTTCGCGAGTTCACCGATCTTCATGACGATTAATCTCATTTGCGTGCTTGACCCTATAGTGGCTACAGGGTGTTCACTTGGCAACAAGCACTTTAAGGGACGCGAACATGAGCCAGTCTCCATCCGATCATTCAAAGCACGATCACGCTGAGCACGATCATTCAAAGCACGATCATGCCGGGCATGACCATGCTGGGCATCAGCACGTAAAGCTGACGCCAGTCTATAAGGAACACGGCTGCTGCGCGCCGAAGCCAGTGGTGCATGAGCATAAGCACGCCCATTCCCATGAAGCAGACAGCTGCTGCTCGTCAGCCAGCGCGCCTGCGCTCGTCCAGTTGACCGAAGCGCCGACGGCCGGTTCGCGGCTGAGCAAATTTCGCATCGAGCAGATGGATTGCCCCACCGAGCAGACCCTCATCCAGAACAAACTGGCGAAGATGTCTGGCGTGCAGGTGCTGGAATTCAACCTGATCAACCGCATCCTCGGCGTCTGGCACGAATTGCCGTCCACTGATCCGATTCAAGCGGCCATTGCGTCCCTGGGCATGCAGGCCGACGTGATCGAAGAAGGCGCAGCAGACGCACCGGCAGCGCCTGCGCCGAAGAAACCCTGGTGGCCGCTGGCGCTGTCTGGTGTGGCGGCGTTGGGGTCTGAGGTTATCCACTTTGCGCAACTGGCGCCGAACTGGGTGGTGGCGCTGGTAGCGTTGGTCGCGATTCTCAGCGGCGGCCTGGGCACGTACAAAAAAGGCTGGATTGCCCTCAAGAATTTCAACCTGAACATCAATGCGCTGATGAGTATCGCGGTGACCGGCGCTGTCTTGATCGGCCAATGGCCAGAAGCGGCCATGGTGATGTTCCTGTTCACTGTGGCCGAACTGATCGAAGCGAAGTCCCTGGACCGGGCGCGCAACGCCATCAGCGGCTTGATGCAACTGACCCCTGATCTGGCCACGGTAAAGCAGCCGGACGGAAGCTGGGTCGAACTTGATGTCAAAGCCATCGAACTGGGCGCTATCGTGCGGGTAAAGCCCGGAGAGCGCATTGGCCTGGACGGCGAAGTGGTGTCCGGTACGTCCACCATTGACCAGGCCCCGATTACCGGTGAAAGCCTGCCGGTGGAAAAGACCACGGGTGACAAGGTGTTTGCCGGGACCATCAACCAGGCCGGCTCGCTGGAGTTCAAAGTCACGGCAGCAGCAGGTCAGTCGACGCTGGCGCGGATCATCAATGCCGTGGAAGCGGCTCAGGGCGCCCGGGCACCGACTCAGCGTTTCGTCGACACCTTCTCGAAAATCTACACGCCAGCGGTGTTTCTGTTTGCTCTGGGCGTGGCGCTGATTCCGCCGCTGGTGATGGGCGGCGTGTGGTTCGACTGGATCTACCGCGCTCTGGTGTTGCTGGTTGTGGCGTGTCCGTGTGCGCTGGTGATTTCCACGCCGGTGACCATCGTCAGCGGCCTGGCCGCAGCGGCACGCAAAGGCATCCTGATCAAGGGTGGTGTGTACCTGGAGATGGGTCACAAGCTCGACTATCTGGCGCTGGACAAGACCGGCACCATCACCCACGGCAAGCCGGTGCAAACCGACTATCTGCTGCTCAAGCCAGCCTTCACGGACACCGCTGTCGCATTGGCTGCAAGCCTGGCGGGCCGCTCTGACCACCCGGTTTCCCAGGCCATTGCCAAGGCAGCCGGGCAGGGCGTGGCGGTGCATGAAGTCGAGGCCTTCGAGGCGCTGACGGGCCGGGGTGTGCGTGGTGAGATCAATGGTCAGGTCTACCACTTGGGTAACCACCGTCTGGTGGAAGAGCTGAAATTGTGTTCTCTGGAGCTGGAAGCCAAACTCGACGTTCTGGAAGGCCAGGGCAAAACCGTGGTCCTGCTGCTGGACAGCTCCGGCCCGCTGGCGCTGTTCGCTGTGGCCGATACGGTCAAGGAAACCAGCCGTGCGGCGATTCGTGAATTGCATGAGCTGGGCATCAACACCCTGATGTTGACCGGCGATAACCCCCACACTGCCAGGGCGATTGCCGCGCAAGTGGGCATCGATCAGGCCCAGGGCGACCTGTTGCCAGCCGACAAACTGCAAGCCATCGAAGCGCTGTACGCCAAGGGGCATCGGGTCGGCATGGTCGGCGACGGCATCAATGATGCGCCAGCGCTGGCGCGTTCGGAGATTGGTTTTGCCATGGCCGCTGCGGGCACCGACACGGCTATTGAAACTGCCGATGTAGCCTTGATGGACGACGATCTGCGCAAGATCCCGGCATTTATTCGCCTGTCTCGTCAGACCTCGACAGTCCTGAAACAGAACATCGGCCTGGCCCTGGTGATCAAGGCGATCTTCCTGGCCGTGACCTTTGCAGGCCTGGCGACCATGTGGATGGCGGTATTTGCCGACATGGGCGTCAGCATGCTGGTGGTGTTCAACGGGTTGCGGTTGTTGAGGAAGTGAGGGAGGGCGGCCCCGAGCCTGTAGCAGGCTTAAACTTGTGGGAGCGAATTCATTCGCGAGAGGCCTGCACATTCAACATCTATGGTGAATGACACACCGCTTCGCGAATGAATTCGCTCCCACAGGTTGAACTTACCCCCACAGGGTTTACGCATGACCCAGTGGGAACGATCAGCCGCGATACCGCTCCTGACCCCACTCGATCATCCCTTGCAGCAACGCTTTGAGCACTTGCTGCGTGGGCTCTGCCAGATCCGTGCGGTAGTGGAAGGGCACGAACTCTTCCATGTAGGTGCTTTGCGCCAGTTCCAGCTGCACGGCGTGGATGTTGTTGGCCGGGTCGCCGTAGTGGCGGGTGATGTGACCGCCCTTGAAGCGCCCGTTCAGCACGTGGCTGTAGTCCGTGGCGGCGGCGCAGGTGGCTTCCAGGCGCTGGGCAAGTTCCGCGTCGCAACTGGCGCCGTTGAAGGTGCCGAGGTTGAAGTCCGGCAGGCGACCTTCAAACAGGTGTGGGATATGTCCGCGAATCGAGTGGGCATCGAACAGCAGCGCGTAGCCGAATTCCTCACGCATCCGCGCCAGTTCTTCTTGCAGCGTGCGGTGGTAAGGGCCCCAGATTTTCTGCAGATAGCTTGCGCGTTCTTCGGCGCTCGGTACCTTGCCTTCGTGGAACAAAGGTTCCCCATCGAACAGGATGGCCGGGTACAGCCCGGTGGTGGCACCGGCGTAAAGCGGTTTGTCGTCGGACGGGCGATTGAGGTCGATGACGAAGCGCGAGTATTCGCCCACCAGCGTGCTGGCGCCTAGCTCGGTGGCGAAGTCGTACAGGCGCGGGATGTGCCAGTCGGTGTCCGGCAGGCTCAGGGCTTCGTCGATCAGGCCGTCTTCGACCGCAGGCGTCAATTTCAAGCCTGCATGGGGAATGCTGACCAGCAGCGGTACGCGACCGCGAGTGAAATTCAGAACGTTGTCCACAGGTGTGTTCTCCAGTTCGTTAAATCGTTGACTCGACGCCGTGGCGCACGATGCGTTTGTCCAGATCGCCACCCAGCCAGTAAGCCAGGTCAGCAGGCCGTTCGATGTCCCATGCCACGAAATCGGCCACCTTGCCGACTTCCAGCGAGCCGTGGGTGTCGCTCAAGCCCAAGGCTTTGGCGGCATGGAGCGTCACCCCCGCCAGCGCCTCTTCCGGTGTCATGCGGAACAGAGTGCAGGCCATGTTCAGCATCAGGCGCAACGACAGACCCGGCGAGGTGCCGGGGTTCAGGTCGGTGGCGATGGCGATGTCCACGCCGTGCTTGCGCAGGGCTTCCATCGGCGGCAGCTGGGTTTCCCGCAGGAAGTAAAAGGCACCCGGCAGCAGCACCGCGACCGTGCCCGCCGCGCCCATGGCGATGGCGTCGTCTTCGGTCATGAACTCCAGGTGGTCTGCCGACAACGCGTGGTAACGCGCCGCCAGGCTGGAGCCGGCCAGGGATGACAACTGCTCGGCGTGCAGTTTCACTGGCAGGCCCAACTGACCGGCGGTGATGAACACCTGCTCGACCTGCGCCGGGGAAAAGGCCAGGTACTCACAGAACGCATCGACGGCATCCACCAGACCTTCAGCCGCCAGCGCGGGCAGCATCTGGCTGCAGATATGGTTGATGTAGTCGTCGGAGCGATCCTTGTATTCCGGCGGCAGGGCATGGGCCGCCAGGCAGGTGCTGCGCACGGTGACGGGTAAGGTATTGCCCAGCCGACGGATCACCTGCAGGATCTTGCGCTCGCTGGCCAGGTCCAGACCGTAGCCGGATTTCATCTCGACGGTGGTCACGCCGTCCTTGAGCAAATGCTTCAGGCGGCGTTCGGCGCTGGCGTACAACTCGTCCTCGCTGGCCGCACGGGTGGCCCGCACAGTGCTGGCAATGCCGCCGCCCGCCGCCGCGATGTCGGCATAGCTCACGCCTTGCAGGCGCTGTTCGAACTCGCCGCTGCGGTTGCCGCCGAACACCGTGTGGGTGTGGCAGTCGATCAGGCCTGGTGTGACCCAGGCGCCGTTCAGGTCGACAATGCTGGCGAAGTCCGAAACGGCCAGCGGCAGTTCAGCGTGCGGACCGATCCATTCGATATGCGCTCCTGATGTCACGATGGCGGCGTGCTCGATGATCGAGTATTTGCCTTGTGCCATGCTTGCGACGTGACAGTGATGCCAGAGCGTTTTCATCTGCGGCCTCCGAGGGTTAGCGATGTGAAAGGGAAGGGTCGTGCTGGGTCTGCCGTGGCTTCGGCGCACCGGGCTTGACCCAGAGTTTGTAAGCGATCAGCAAGAGCACGATCCACACGACACCGGCGATCAGCGCTGGCTGGGTGTCCGGGAAGTAACCCAGCACAGCAAAAATGAACAGCATGAACACGGTCGCGGTGATCGGCGCCCACGGCCAGAACGGCACCGGGAATTTCAGCTCGGCCACCTGCTGGGCGGTCATCTGGCGACGCATGGCGATTTGCGTGACCAGAATCATCAGCCAGACCCAGACCGTGGCGAAGGTCGCCAGGGAGGCGATCAGCAGGAACACGTTTTCCGGGATCAGGTAGTTGAGCACCACACCGCCCAGCAGGGCTGCGCCCATCACCAGCACCGTCATCCATGGCACGCCCTGGCTCGACAGCTTTGAGAATCCCTTGGGCGCCTGACCTTGCTGGGACAGGCCGTACATCATGCGGCCCGCGCCGAAGATGTCGCTGTTGATGGCCGAGACCGCTGCCGAGATCACCACGATGTTGAGCACGGCGGCAGCGGAGGCGATGCCCAGGTTGTCGAAAATCTGCACGAACGGGCTGCCCTGGGTGCCGATCTGCTGCCACGGGTAGATCGACATCAGCACGAACAGCGTCAGCACGTAGAACAGCAGGATGCGCAGCGGCACGGCGTTGATAGCCTTGGGGATGACGCGCTGCGGATCCTTGGCTTCACCTGCCGTGACCCCGATGATTTCGATGCCGCCAAAGGCAAACATCACCACCGCGAACGAGGCGATCAGACCGCCGATGCCATTGGGCATGAAGCCGCCGTGGGACCACAGGTTGCTGACGCCGATGACAGCATCGCCCGCCGACGAGCCGATGCCGAACAGCATGATGCCGAAGCCTGCGAGGATCATCGCGACGATGGCGCTGACCTTGAGCAGCGACAGCCAGAACTCCATCTCGCCGAACACCTTGACGCTGCACAGGTTCAGCGCGCCGATCAGGAACACGATGCCCAGCACCCAGATCCAGCGGGGCACGTCAGGGAACCAGAAGCCCATGTAGATCCCGAAGGCAGTGACGTCCGCGAGGCAGACGATGATCATTTCAAAGGCGTAGGTCCAGCCCAGTACGAAGCCCGCCAAGGGGCCGAGGTAGGTGCTGGCGTATTGACCAAATGAGCCGGAAACCGGGTTATGCACGGCCATTTCACCCAGCGCGCGCATGACCATGAATACCGCTGCGCCACCAATCAGGTAGGCCAGCAGAACGGCAGGGCCCGCCATCTGGATCGCAGAGGCAGAGCCGTAGAACAAACCGGTGCCGATGGCTGAGCCAAGGGCCATGAAGCGAATGTGGCGAGCTGTGAGCCCGCGTTTCAAACCTTTTTCCTGCATTGTCATTTCCCGCTCCTTTTATTGTCTCGGTCGGGCGAAATGCCGTGCGAGCCCAGCGAAAGGGCGCGCACCATAACGTCTCGCCACGACCTGTTCCAGAGTCGTGATTGATTACAAGCTTGGCAGCAGATGTGCGGGCACCAGTTCGTTCAGGCAATTGGAGGCCAGCAACTGGCTGGCGGCCTCGATGTCCGGGGCGAAGAAACGGTCCTTGTCGTAGAACGGCACCTTGCTGCGCAGGGCAGTACGGGCCTGTTCCAGTTTCGGTGAGGTCTTCAGGCCATCACGGAAGTCCAGGCCCTGGCAGGCTGCAAGCCATTCGACCGCGAGAATGCCGCGCACGTTCTCGGCCATTTCCCACAGGCGTTTGCCTGCAGCAGGGGCCATGGATACGTGGTCTTCCTGGTTGGCGGAGGTTGGCAGGCTGTCGACGCTGTGGGGGTGGGCCAGTGCCTTGTTCTCGCTGGCCAGTGCGGCTGCGGTCACCTGGGCGATCATGAAGCCGGAGTTGACGCCGCCGTTGGCCACCAGGAATGGCGGCAGTTGCGACATGTGCTTGTCCATCATCAGCGAGATGCGGCGCTCGCTCAGGGAGCCGATTTCGGCCAGGGCCAGGGCCAGGTTGTCGGCGGCCATGGCCACCGGTTCTGCGTGGAAGTTGCCACCGGAGATGACTTCACCTTCGGCCGCGAACACCAGCGGGTTGTCGGAGACGGCGTTGGATTCCACCGCCAGCACTTCGGCAGCCTGACGCAGTTGTGTCAGGCACGCGCCCATGACTTGCGGCTGGCAGCGCAGGGAGTACGGGTCTTGCACCTTGTCGCAATCGCGATGGGATTCGGACACCTGGCTGCTTTCACCCAGCAGGTCGCGGTAGCAGGCGGCGGCGTCGATCTGGCCGCGCTGACCACGGGCTTCGTGGATGCGCGCGTCGAACGGAGCGCGGGAACCGAGCACGGCTTCGACCGTCAGGCCACCACAGGCCAGGGCTGCGGCGAACAGGTCTTCGCCTTCGAACAGGCCACGCAAGGCGAATGCGGTGGAGACCTGGGTGCCGTTGAGCAAGGCCAGGCCTTCTTTCGCAGCCAGGGTCAGCGGAGTGAGACCGGCAACCGCCAGGGCATCGACCGCATTCAGCCACTCGCCTTTGTAACGGGCCTTGCCTTCGCCCAGCAGCACCAGCGACATGTGTGCCAACGGCGCGAGGTCACCGGAGGCGCCCACCGAGCCCTTGAGCGGAATGTGTGGGTAGACCTCGGCGTTGATCAAGGCGATCAGCGCATCGATCACCTGCCGACGAATACCGGAGAAACCACGGCTCAGGCTGTTGACCTTGAGCACCATGATCAAGCGAACCAGATCATCACTGATCGGCTGGCCGACGCCGGCGGCGTGGGACAGCACCAGCGAACGCTGCAGGTTTTCCAGATCTTCGCTGGCGATGCGGGTTGACGCCAGCAGGCCGAAACCGGTGTTGATGCCGTAGGCGGTGCGGTTCTCGGCCAGGATCTGCTCGACGCAGGCGACGCTGTTTTCAATCTGCTGTGAAGCGCCGGCGTCCAGGCTCAGGGTCACTGGGTGCTGGTAGATGGCGCGCAGTTGGGCCAGAGAGAGTTGGCCAGGGATCAGATTCAGTTGGTTCAAGGTGCTACTCCTTCATTGATGGCTGCCGGTCGCTCAGTGCGGACTCCTGCCCGCGCCGCGCTTGTGACGCATGAGCTCCGGCTTTTATTGGCTACGGTGCCCGCCGTACTGCCCTCTTCGCGAGCAAGCTCGCTCCCACAGTTGACCGGGTTTCCATGTGGGAGCGAGCTTGCTCGCGAAGGCATCCGTTCAGGCGCCGTATGATCGGGTGCTTACAACAATCCCGGGAAAACCGTCTCCAGCAATCCGTGTGTCTTGATAATCGCCGCACTGCTGGCGATGTCCGGGGCCAGCCAGCGGTCTTCGTCGTAGGCCGGGATGCTCTCGCGCAGCAGGTGCCACGCAGCGTTGGTGCCTACGCCAAAGCGCTGTTGCTTGAGGAACTCGAATGCCTGGGCCGCCAGCAAATACTCGATGGCGAGGATCTGGGTGGTGTTCTCCAGCGCGCGGTGCAGCTTGAGGGCGGCGCTGGTGCCCATGCTCAGATGATCCTCCTGCAAGCCGGAGGTAACGAAGTTGTCGACGACCGCCGGTTGCGCCAACTGGCGGTTTTCCGCGCACAGCGACGCAGCCACGTATTGCACGATCATCATCCCGGAGTTGACCCCGGGCTGGCTGACCAGAAACGGCGGCAGGCCGCTGACCGCCGGGTTGATCATGCGGTCCAGGCGGCGCTCGGCAATCGCGCCGAGTTCTGCCACGGCAATCGCCAGCAAGTCGGCAGCCAGCGCCACGGACTGGCCGTGCGGGTTGGCTTGCGATACCACGCGGTAGGCGTCAGGCGTACCCAGCACCAGCGGGTTGTCGGTGGTGGAGTTCAGCTCGGTTTCGATCTGCCTTGCAGCATGCACCCACTGGTCGCGGGTTGCCCCGTGGACCTGCGGAATTGAGCGGATGCTCAGGGCGTCCTGGGTCCGGATGCCAAGGCTGCTGGCGATCACTTCGCTGCCATCGAGCAGGCCGCGCAGGTTGGCGCCCACCTTTTGCATGCCGGGGTGCGGCTTGAGAGCGATGATGGCTTCATCGAACGCGTCGATCTGGCCGCGCAGGGCCTCGAACGTCATGGCGCCGATCACGTCGGCCCACTGGCTCACGCGCAAGGTGTCCGCCAGGGCCAGGCAGCTCAGGCCGGTCATGCACGGCGTGCCGTTGACCAGGCACAAACCGTCCTTGGCGCCCAGTACCACAGGCGTCAGGCCTTCTTCGTTCAGCGCCAGTTGCGCCGCAACGACCTGGCCGCGATAGCTCACATTGCCGACGCCCAGCAGCGCGATGCCGATGTGCGCCATGTGGGTCAGGTAACCCACGGAGCCCTGGGACGGCACTTGCGGGGTGATCTGCCGGTTCAGCAGGTTCAGCAGCGCTTCGACCACTTGCCGGTGGATGCCGGACTTGCCGTGGCTGTAATTGATCACTGCGGCGCACATGATGGCGCGGGTCTGTTCGTTGCTCAGCGGTGCGCCCACGCCGCAGGCATGGCTGAGCAGAGTGTTGCGCGACAGCTGGCTCAGTTGCGGGCCTTCCAGCGATACGTTACACAACGCGCCGAGGCCGGTGCTGATGCCATACGCACGCTCGCCGCTGGCGACGATGCGCTGCACGATGGCCTGGGCATTATCGATACGCGCCCAGGCAATGTCCGACAGCTCAAGCACGGCGTTGTGCCGGGCCACGGCTACCACGTCCTGCCAGCGCAGGGGGGCGTCATTAATTACGATCTTTTCAGCGCTAGACATGTCTACAACGTCCTTACAGCGTGGCAACGCGCCGCTGCACGAAACGATCAACGTATTCGTCGGCGGGCGAGTAGAGGATTTCTTTCGGGGTGCCGACCTGGATCAGCCGGCCGTCCTTGAGGATGGCGATGCGGTTGCCGATGCGTACGGCTTCATCGAGGTCATGGGTGATGAACACGATGGTTTTCTGCAGGGTTTTTTGCAGTTCCAGCAACTGATCCTGCATCTCGGCGCGGATCAATGGGTCCAGGGCGCTGAAGGCTTCGTCCATCAGGATGATGTCGGTGTCGGCCGCCAGTGCCCGGGCCAGGCCCACGCGCTGACGCATCCCGCCCGAGAGTTGATGCGGATACTTGTTTTCGTAGCCTTTGAGGCCCACGGTCGAGATCCAGTGCAGGGCGCGCTCTGCGCAGAATGCCTTGGTGTCGCCGCGCACTTTCAGGCCGTAGGCAACGTTTTCCAGCACGGTCTTGTGGGGCAGCAGGCCGAAGCTCTGGAACACCATGCTGATCTTGTGCCGGCGGAATTGGCGCAAGGCCTCCATGTCGTAACGCAGGATGTCTTCACCATCGACCAGGATTTCGCCGCTGGTAGGGTCGATCAGGCGGTTGAAGTGGCGCACCAGCGTGGACTTGCCTGAGCCGGACAGGCCCATGATCACGAAGATCTCGCCGCTGCCGATGGACAACGACAAGTCGTTCACGCCCACTACGCAACCGGTTTCGGCCAGCACCTGATCCTTGGACTTGTTCTGCTGGATCATGGCCAGCGCGTCCTTGGCCCGGTTGCCAAAAATCTTGAACACATTCTTGACGACGATCTTGTTCATTTCGGTCGCGCTGCTCATTTGTTCGCCTCATGCCGTGGCCGACCATAGGCCTGCGTAATGCGGTCGATGACCACCGCCAGAATCACGATGGCCAGACCTGCTTCCAGGCCGCGTCCAACGTTGAGGGTTTGAATCCCTACCAGTACGTCTTCACCCAGGCCGCGTGCGCCGATCATCGAGGCAATGACGACCATCGACAGGGCCATCATGGTGGTCTGGTTGATGCCCGCCATGATGCTGGGCAGGGCCAGCGGCAGTTGCACGCCGAACAGTTGCTGCCAGCGGTTGGCACCGAAGGCGTTGATGGCTTCCATCACTTCGCCGTCCACCTGGCGGATGCCCAGGTCGGTCAGGCGAATCAGCGGCGGTGCGGCATAGATCACGGTGGCGAAGATCGCCGGAACCTTGCCCAGGCCGAACAGCATCAGCACCGGGATCAGGTACACGAAACTGGGCATGGTTTGCATGATGTCCAGCAACGGCATCAGCACAGAACGCAGGCGGTTGCTGCGTGCCGAAAGGATGCCCAGCGGGATGCCGATCAAGACAGAAATGATCGTCGCCACCAGCATCAGCGCCAGGGTTTGCATCAGTTTGTCCCACAGACCTACGGCGCCGACAAGGAACAACAGGCCGACAATCACCACCGTGGTGACGACTTTGCGTGTGGCGTGCCAGGCGATGCCGCCGACAATAGCCAGCATCAGCCACCACGGAGCCATGCGCAGCAGGCCCTCAAGGTTTACGATGGCCCAAAGCAGGGTGTCAGAGATGTGCCGGAACACATCACCGTAATTGGTAACCAGGGAATCGACCCAGTTATTGACCCAATCGGCGATTGAGAACGTAAAGTTTTCGGGGAACATAAAAGGCTCTCGATCAAGTAGGTGTAGCGAGTCAGCTGCACGACGACTGCCTGGCCAGTTTACGCCTGACCAGGCTGCGGCGACTCTTACAGCGAGGCGTCAATCTTCTTCGCTGCGTCTTCGCTGACCCATGCGTGCCAGACTTCCGGATGTTCTTTCAGGAAAATCTGCGCCAGCTTAGGCGATTCGATGCGCTCTTTGGTCATTCGCGCCAGATTCTGGTTCAGAAGATCGATGGGCAGGTTGACCTTGGCCAGCATCGCCACCAGTTCCGGGGCTTCTTCATTGAAGACTTTGGACACGCCGACCTTGATATCGATGGTCTTGGTCTCGCCGCCTTTCTCTTCCAGGCGAACCAGGTCGACCTGGCCCATCAGCGGTGTTGGCGACCAGTAGTAGAACAGGATCGGCTCGCCACGCTTGTAGCTCGAGAGTACGGCAGCATCCAGCGCGGGGCCGGTGCCAGGGCGGAAGTTGGTGAACTTGTCTTCCAGGCCGTAGCTTTTGAGCATGTCGGTGTTTTCCAGCTCACAGGTCCAGCCGGCCGGGCAGTTGTAGAAACGGCCTTTGTTCGGTTCTTCCTGGTCCTTGAACACGGCCGAATACTGAGCCAGATCGCTGATGGACTTCAGGTTCGGCGCCTTGGCGGCCAGCTTGCGCTTGGCGTCGCCTTCAATCACGTAGCGCGGCACGTACCAGCCTTCGACTGCGCCCACCACCGGAGCGCCGACGCCGACTACCTTGCCAGCGGCGGCGGCCTTGTTCCAGACCTCGCTGCGGCCAACCCACTCTTCAGCGAATATCTGGATATCGTTGGTGCCCAGGGCGTTTTCCATGGTGATGGAGTTGCCAGGCAGGCTGTCGACTTTGCAGCCGTAACCTTTGTTCAGGACGACTTCCAGCACGTCGGTCAGCAGCATCGCGCTTTCCCAGTTCAAGCCTGCGAATTTCACTGGCTTGCCAGACTCACACCAGCCAGCAGCCTGGCTTGCGCCAGCAGCGGCGAGCAAGCCAACAGAGAGCAACGTGGTCAGCAGGGCCTTTTTCGTTTTCATTATGTGACACTCCGGGATCTGAAATGGATTGCGGCAGTAAAGGGGCATCCAGCCCTTTCCAAGGGGTAGTTGAGTGCCCCCTTCCATGTTCTCTCTCGCTATCGTGCTGCGCTCGGGCTCGGTCAGCTCATCGCTGGCCGGACTTTGCTGGTGCCTTGGGTTGTTTGAGTCGTGCCCTGCTCGACTGGCAGGATCAGGCGCTCCGGAATGGCGCCATGCCATTTCTTCGCAACCAGGTAATACACAATGCCGGGCACCACCAGACCGATGATCCAGGAGATATCGGTATCCCCCAGATGCTCGACCAAGGGGCCGGTGTAGAACTGAGTGGCAATGAACGGCATCTGGATCAGCACGCCGAACACGTAGATGCCGATCCCGATCCAGTTCCAGCGGCCGTAACGGCCATCCGGGTCTGACAAGGCCGGGAGGTCATAACGCTCTTTGGTGACGCAGTAGAAGTCCACCAGGTTGATCGCGCTCCAGGGCGTGAAGAACGCCAGCAGGAACAGGATGAACGCGGAGAAATCCTTGAGGAACGAGTCCTTGCCCGCCAGTGCCAGCAGGGTTGCCAGACCCACCATCACGAAGATGTAGACCAGGCGCAGGCCGCTGGAGATGTGGCGGTTGCCGCGAAAGCCGCTGACGATGGTGGCGATGGACATGAAGCTGCCATACGCGTTGAGCGTGGTGATGGTGACCTTGCCGAACGCAATGCTGAAATACAGCAGCGCCGCGACAATGCCCGTACCACCCAGGCTGACGATGAACGCCACTTCATGGTGAGCGAACTGCTTGCCTGCCAGTGCCGCTGCGAACACACCGAAGACCATGGACGCCTGGGCGCCGATCACCGAACCCAGGCCCACGGCCCAGAATGTACCGCTGGTCGAGGTGCTGCGTGGCAAGTAGCGCGAGTAGTCCGCGACATAAGGTCCGAACGCAATCTGCCACGATGCCGACAGGGAAATCGCCAACAGGAAACTGGCCAGCGAGAAGTGCTTGTTGCCCAGTAACGCACTGATGTCATTGCCATGTAGCAACGCGCCGAACAGGTAGATGAATGCGATCACGCCGATGACGCTGGCGACCCGACCGATCATGTGAATCACGCGGTAACCGAAGATGGTTGCCACCACGATCGAGGCGGCGAAGACCACTATGCCTTGCCAGTCCTCGACGAGGAGCAATTGCCCCAGCGCCTGACCCGCTAGCACTGTGCCGCTGGCAGAAAAACCGATGTACATCAGGCACACCAGCACCAGTGGGATCACTGCGCCGTACACGCCGAATTGCACCCGGCTGGAAATCATCTGCGGCAGGCCGAGTTTCGGGCCTTGTGCCGCATGCAGCGCCATGACGCCGCCGCCAAGCAGTTGCCCGACCAGCAAACCAATCAGCGACCAGAACACATCGCCACCCAACACCACGGCCAGCGCTCCGGTGACGATGGCAGTTATCTGCAGGTTTGCACCTAGCCAAAGCGTGAACTGACTGAACAGACGACCATGTCTTTCCCCGTCAGGGATGTAATCGATCGAACGCCTTTCGATCACAGAAGAGCTTGCAGCGCGATCATCGGAAACAGCCATTACAAACATCCTCGGAAACGGGTGAAGGACATCAAATAAAAACCGCATGAAGCTGTTGGGCGCAGTCCTTGTGGGAGCGAATTCATCGCGAATGAATTCGCTCCCACAGGTTTTGCATTTCCCCGGCGGGGACTTGTCAGCCCTTGATCATCGGCAGGTTCAGGCCCTGCTCTTTGGCGCAGTCGATAGCGATCTGGTAACCGGCATCGGCGTGGCGCATGACGCCTGTGGCCGGGTCGTTGTGCAGAACGCGGGCGATGCGCTCGGCGGCTTCGTCAGTACCGTCGCAGACGATGACCATGCCAGAGTGTTGCGAGAAGCCCATGCCCACGCCGCCACCGTGGTGCAGCGAAACCCAGGTCGCGCCGCTGGCGGTGTTGAGCAGGGCGTTGAGCAGAGGCCAGTCGGACACTGCGTCGGAGCCGTCCTGCATGGATTCGGTTTCGCGGTTCGGGCTTGCCACCGAGCCGGAGTCCAGGTGGTCACGGCCGATCACGATCGGTGCCGACAGCTCGCCGCTGCGGACCATTTCGTTAAAGGCCAGGCCCAGCTTGGCGCGCTGGCCCAGGCCAACCCAGCAGATACGGGCTGGCAGGCCCTGGAACGCAATACGTTCACGTGCCATGTCCAGCCAGTTGTGCAGGTGTGCGTCGTCCGGGATCAGCTCTTTGACCTTGGCGTCGGTCTTGTAGATGTCTTCGGCGTTGCCCGACAGTGCAGCCCAGCGGAACGGGCCAATGCCACGGCAGAACAGCGGACGGATGTAAGCCGGTACGAAGCCCGGGAAATCGAAGGCGTTGTCGACGCCGACTTCCTTGGCCATCTGGCGGATGTTGTTGCCGTAGTCGAAGGTCGGGATGCCTTGTTTCTGGAACGCCAGCATGGCTTCAACGTGCTCGGCCATGGATTGCTTGGCGGCCTTGACCACGGTAGCCGGCTCGGTCACCGAGCGGGCGCGGTACTCTTCCCAGGTCCAGCCAGCGGGCAGGTAGCCGTTGAGTGGGTCGTGGGCGCTGGTCTGGTCGGTGACCATGTCCGGGCGCACGCCACGGCGGACCATTTCCGGCAGGATTTCTGCCGCGTTGCCGCACAGGGCGATGGAGATGGCCTTGCCTTCTGCGCTGTATTTCTTGAGGCGGGCGAGGGCGTCGTCCAGATCCACCGCTTGCTCATCGACATAGCGGGTTTTCAGACGGAAATCGATGCGGCTCTGCTGGCATTCGATGTTCAGCGAGCTGGCACCGGCCAGGGTTGCGGCCAGTGGCTGTGCGCCGCCCATGCCGCCCAGGCCTGCAGTCAGAACCCAACGGCCTTTCAGGCTGCCGTCGTAGTGCTGGCGACCGGCTTCGACGAAGGTTTCATAGGTGCCTTGAACAATGCCCTGGCTGCCGATGTAGATCCAGCTGCCGGCGGTCATCTGGCCGTACATGGCCAGGCCCTTGGCGTCCAGTTCGTTGAAGTGTTCCCAGCTCGCCCAGTGTGGCACCAGGTTGGAGTTGGCGATCAGCACGCGCGGGGCGTTACTGTGGGTCTTGAACACGCCGACCGGCTTGCCGGATTGCACCAGCAGAGTCTCGTCGTCATTCAGGTTGGTCAGGCTTTCGACGATCTTGTCGTAGCATTCCCAGTTACGCGCCGCACGACCGATACCACCGTAAACCACCAGTTCTTTAGGGTTCTCGGCAACTTCCGGGTCGAGGTTGTTCATCAACATGCGCAACGGCGCTTCGGTCAGCCAGCTCTTGGCGGTCAGCTTGTTGCCGCGGGCGGCACGGATTTCAACGTCACGGTACTTCGTAGGTTTATTGTCAGTCACGAAAAAGACTCCTCAGCGATCAATCCAAACCAGCCCGGGCAGTGGGCGAGGGAGCCTGTGCGGGAGGCCCGTCACAAGCGGAAGCAGGTTCTGTGCGCCGATCTTTCTGACTACTCATGCACACACACACACGTTTACTTGTACATACAAGCATATGCAATCAAGCGGCCAACTTGATGGCTCATCGTTCAATAACGCTTTGGATTTGGTTAAAACGCATTTGAAACAAGGGTTTAGCGGGAGGCGTTTCTTCCGGAGGTTTTTTGCGGCAGTGTCACGACTATTACTTGAACATGAAATTGCGCCACGCTGGGGCGCTCGGTGACAGATTGGGAGATAGTGGTGCGCGATGGGAAACAACTGGAACCAATGCATTTGTGGCGAGGGGGAGGGACGTGCGGTACTGGACAGCACCAATGCAGATTAAGGTTCGGCTCCAAGGCTATCCTTCGTCGTCGAGATGCAACGACACGGTCGAAGGAGAGCCTTGGAGTACATCCTGTTTATTCCAGGTTTTTCTGTACTGTGGCCAGTACTTCACCGCTGCGGACCTGTTCGGTGATACTCACCATGTCCGAATAGAAGGCACGATCATTGTCGGCGACCGGTACTTGGCTACGCACCAGATCATAAACCGCCTTGGTGACGCTGGAAGCCTTGTGCACGTCATGGAAATCCAAGGCCTGGCAACCCACCAGCAGCTCAATGGCCAGCACCGATTCCAGTTTTTCGGAAACCTTGTAGGCCTTGATGGCGGCGTTATAAGCCAGGCTGACCAGATCCTCCTGGTTGGCGCAGGTCGAGAAACTGTCGACAGAGGAAGGGAATGACAGCGCCTTCATTTCCGCATACAGGCCAGCGGCCGTGTATTGAAGGATCATGTACCCGCTGTTAAGGCCCGGGTTGCGCACCAGGAAGGCCGGCATTTCACTGAAGTGGGAGTTGACCATACGGTCGATACGGCGTTCGGAAATCTTCGCCAGGTTGGCCAGCGCCACGCACAAACTATCCGCTGACATGCCGATGTAGCTGCCGTCGAAGTTGGCGCCTGAGATGGCAATGCCGTCGCCGTCCTCAAGCGGGTAGATGATCGGGTTGTCGCCCGAGGAGTGAATTTCGTTCTCGATATTTTCGCGTGCGTGATCGATGAATCTTTTCGAAGCACCATGCACCTGGGGAATGGCGCGCAGGCTATAGGCGTCCTGAAGCCGGTAGTCGATGTTTTCGGCGATCAGTTGGCTGTCATGCAGCATCGCCTTTATATCCCTGGCGGTTTGCGCCTGCTCTTTATGCGCCTTGATCGAGTGATAGCGAGGGTCGAAGGCCCGAATCGTACCTTTTAACGCCTCCAGGGAAAGCGCCGCGGCGACGTCCGCCAGCGAGGCCGTCTGCATGGCGTTATAGAGGGCCAGAATGGCGATGGCGGTCACCGACATGGTGCCATTGAGCATTGCCAGGCCTTCTTTGCACTGCAGGTCCGTCGGTTGCAGGCCGACCTGTTCCAGTGCGGTGGCGCCATCCACCCACTCGCCGCCATTGACCCTGGCTTTGCCTTCGCCAAGCAGGACCAAGGCCAGGTGTCCCTCGACGGCCAGATAGCCCACCGAACCCTCGCCAGGCGCAAACGGCACCACTTCGTTGTTGAGCAGGCCGGCAATCAGCTCCAGCAACTCCAGGCGCACCCCCGAAAAACCTTTGCCAAGGCTGATCAGAACCATCAACTGGATCGCACGAACCTGCTCACGCTTGAGCGGCTCGCCCACGGCGACGGCGTGGGAGCGCACGATATTGACCTGGAGCTCCTTGGCATCCTGCGGCGAAATCACATGTCGAACGTTATCGCCGAACCCGGTGGTCACCCCATAGACCAGGCGATTTTCATCGAGGAAACGCTCCACCAGGCCGCGGGACTTTTTCACACGGTTCTTGTAGGTCTCGGAAAACGACACCTTGGCCGAATAACGGGCGACCGCGACAAACTCTTCGATGGAAGGCTCTCTATCGCCAAGGACGACCTGAGTGATTTGTTGAGGATGAGCTTTCATTGCGAACTCCCGAGAAACGAAATGATTGAGGGGGGCTGGACCGACAAGGCCGTCGCTCGATTGAGCGTGGGAGAAGGCTAAAGCGATTTTGACATGAAGAAAATATGGCAATTTCTGTCAGTTTTATTAGAATTTCTAAACATAAAATGCTTTCGAGGCCTTCGCATCGCCATGAATCGCTTACCGCCCCTACGAGCCCTCGAAATATTTGAAACCGTCGGTCACTGTGGTGGCGTATCCCAAGCCGCAAAACGCTTGAACATCTCCGTGGGTGCGGTGAGTCAGCAGATGAAGTTGCTTGATGAGGCGCTGGGCATGAGCTTGACGGTCAAGCAGGGACAGCGCTTGCGACTGAACGCCATTGGCCAGCGTTTTCATGCGCGGTGTTCTATAGCATTTGAAGAATTGAGAGCCGCCGTTTCCGAAGTAGAGCGTTCGAAAAACCCCAACAATTTGTATGTCAGTGGCCTGCCTTCTCTTATGACCAAGTGGCTGGCGCCTCTCACCTACGAATGGCAGCACGAGGATGGTGATCTCGACATCTATCTAGATGGCACGCTGGCGGATACTTTAGAGGAAGAAAACGCCGATTTTCGTATTGGCTATGGCGAATCTGGCCAATATGCCGGGCATAGCGTTGTACTGTTCCGCGATTGTGTGGTGCCGGCGTGCTCACCGACGCTTTTAGGCCATCCAGGCGATGTGGGTCAGGCTGGTGATCTGCTCCAATGCCCATTGATCCGTATCGATTCGCGGCCGAAATTTGACTCCCCCCCTTCATGGGCCGAATGGTTCGAGCTGGAAGGCGCTGCTGTCGAGCAAACGATTGCCATACGGCGTAGCTTTTCTTCGTCCAGCATGGCTATTCAAGCCGCCATCGATCACCAAGGAATAGTGCTGGCGCAGTTTTCGATGATTGCCCGTGACATCGATGAAGGGCGCTTGATCATTCCTTGGCAGCGAGCCATGCCGCTTCCCTCGCCCTATTACCTGAGTTGGCATCCTAATACTTTGCAGAAAGCGCAATGCCGGGCATTTCAACGCTGGCTGATTGGCCGAGGGAGAGCACAAGAGGACATTACTGACGCCTTGATAGCTACGCAGCCCGCCAGCAAGAAGTGATTCGCACCACAGGGTGCTACCAGTTTTCGAGGCTTTGACAATCCGGGCCGATTGCAGCCCCTCACCACAGGTAGCGTTGGGTCGCCAACAGTCGGTTGTGAACTAACCGGTGAGCGGGGGGGGGGGCGACTTGTGTAAACCAATTTCAGGATTAAACAGCAGACCGTTTGCTTTTGGGCCGATTGTTGCCTAGCGAAGAGCGGCAAACGACGGTAAGCAATCGGCTGCACTCACGGGCAGTACGCCCTTGCCGAGGCATGCTCGACACATCAAGCCCGACTTTCACACGGTCCAGCGATACGATTGTCTTGAACCTGGTCACGTTGGCATTTTTGGCAAACAATCGCCGCGCCTAAGTTTGGTATTCCTGCATGCTGGCAGTCGTTTGTTCTAGTCGCCCCACCGATACCGATAGAAAAAACTGACCGACACGCCGTCCTTACGCACGAAGATTCGACTGGCCAGATTGCCATCCTCCCTAAAGACTCGGCCGGCATTGATGGCGGTCAGTGACTCGAGTTCTTTGATGGTGATTTTGGCCATGAAGCGGACTTTCCCTACTTTTACCCCCACAAAAACGTCGGCTCTTGATGGACGTTCCTGGACTCTCGTCGAGCAGAACACCGCTGGAGATCAAGCAAATACTCGCTTAGAAAAATCCAGAGTAAAATTTTGGAAGCTTTCAAGAAGTATGAAAAGGAGATGGGGGGCTAGGGGGCGTGAACGAGCCCCATGAAAGACAGGACACCGTTTCCCCCTTACGATAAGGGATAGGCAAACGGTTATGTTTATGACTAACAGCAACGATAAGAGTGGGGAGCTTTTGGGCCAGGAGCGGCGGCGCCGCTGGAGCCCAGAGCAAAAGTTGGCCATGGTTCGCGAGAGCCTTGAGCCGGGGCAAAGCGTTTCGGTGGTGGCTCGGCGCAACGGCATCAATGCCAATCAGCTGTTCCTGTGGCGCAAGCTGTATCAGGACGGCAGCCTGTCGGCGGTCAGCGCGGGCGAAGCCGTGGTGCCGGCCTCCGAGCTGAGCGATGCGCTCAAGCAGATCCGTGAACTGCAACGGATGCTGGGCAAGAAGACGATGGAAGCAGAAATCCTCAAAGAGGCCGTGGAGATCGCCCGGTCGCGAAAATGGATTGCGCACTCACCCTTGTTGCCGGGGGACGACCAGTGAAGTTGGTCAGTGAATGTCTCGGTGTGGCGCGCTCGCAATTAACTGTTCGAATCAAGCAATCGGTATCGCCCAAAGTACGGCGAAGCAGGCCTGTCAACGACGCTGAGTTGGTGGCCGAAATCCAGCAACAGGTCAGCGAACTGCCCAGCTATGGCTACCGTCGTGTCTGGGGATTGCTGCGTCGCGCCCGTGAAACCCATTTGCTGCCCGCGATCAACGTGAAGCGGGTTTACCGGGTCATGCGTGATCACAACTTGCTGCTTGAGCGCCGTATCAAACAGCCTGGTGTGCCGCGTCGGCACGAAGGCCGAATTGCGGTGGAAACCAGCGATACACGTTGGTGCTCGGACGGCTTTGAGTTCCGTTGCGAGGACGGCGCCAAACTGAGCGTAACCTTCGCCCTGGACTGCTGTGATCGCGAGGCCATCGGCTGGGTCGCGAGCCCGACAGGGTACAGTGGCGATGATATCCGCGACTTGATGCTGGAAAGCGTGGAGAAGCGTTTTGGTGAGCAACTGCCCGCAACGCCGGTGCAATGGCTAAGCGACAACGGCTCGGCGTACACCGCCGAACAGACGCGCCTGTTTGCTCGACAGATCGGCTTGCAGCCGGTGACCACCCCGGTACGCAGCCCGCAGAGCAACGGCATGGCAGAGAGCTTCGTGAAGACGATCAAGCGTGACTACGTGGCGCACATGCCCAAGCCGGATCGAGAAACAGCCTTACGCAACCTGGCCATTGCCTTCGAACACTACAACGAGGAGCATCCGCACAGCGCATTGAACTATCGCTCCCCGAGGGAGTTCAGGCGCTTGGCAGTTGCATCAACTTAACGGGGAGTTGGTGTCCGGTTTTGTAGGGGCAAGTCCAGGGCGAGTGTTCGAATCACTCCATCCCTATTATAAAGTTCAAATGGTTGCGAGATATTATCTCGCGACCCCTCTTTATTTTTCGTCGTTTTCATTCCCACAAAGCCACTGGCTTTCGGTGGAATCTTCACCGCTTCCGTTTTGGGCTGAAGACAGAACTGGTGCTCTCTAGCACGGTCTTTAGAAAGACGTTTTCACCATTTTTTGGCGCTTTTAGTTTCTAAGGTGCGCTTCGCTTAAGAGCCATCGGGGGTTACTCATCAATTTGTGCTCGTCAGGCTGACGGGGCTTTCTGCGGATCAGAAGTTCGTAACCGTCCGGCCAAGTCATCTACCCAGCCCTTCAAGGCCAAGACATGGTGTGCACTTAAATTTAGGTGGGCACCAGTTCTAGCCTTTTAAGCGGGTATTTCATGCAGCCAACACGCCGTTCGTATTCCAAATCCTTCAAAGCCCAGGTCATTCAAGAGTGTGCCCAACCCGGCGCATCGATTGCCAGCATCGCCCTCAGCCATAGCCTTAACGCAAACCTCGTCCACAAATGGATTCGTCTGCAAGCGCAGAAAAGCCCGGCGCTCCCACCTGCATTTATTCCGTTAGCCATGCCGCTGGCCGGGGCAAACGCCCATCCAGCATCATCGAATATCTGCGTTGAAATACAGCACCCGCGCGGCACCATCAAAGTGAACTGGCCAACTGAAAGTGCTCCCGCCTGTGCGACTTTTCTTCGAGACCTTTTGCGATGATTCGCATCGACTCCATCTGGCTCGCCACCGAACCGATGGACATGCGCGCAGGCACCGAAACGGCGCTAGCCAAGGTGATCGCGGTGTTCGGTGCGGCGCAGCCGCACTGTGCTTATCTGTTCGCCAACCGCCGCGCCAATCGCATGAAAGTGCTGGTGCATGACGGCTTCGGAATATGGCTGGCGGCGCGCCGGTTGAACCAAGGCAAGTTCCACTGGCCTGGCATTCGCCATGGTTCTGAGATGGAACTGGATGCCGAGCAACTTCAAGCCTTGGTGCTGGGTTTGCCATGGCAACGCGCAGGTTCTGGAGGCTCGATCATACTGCTTTAACGGCTGCCATTAGCCTATCGATCTATCGTCGCGAATTGCCTGCTCTGGCAAAATCGGCCCCATGACTTCGCTACCCAATCTCGATCACCTGACCCCTGAACAACTGCGCGCCTTGGCGGCGCAGTTGATGCAGCGTGTCGAAACGCTCGACCACCAGGTCGACACGCTGGGCAAGACGGTAGAGACGATGGGTAAAACCGTTGAGACGATGGGCAAGAAGATCAACCGCGATCAGGCAGTGATCGAGAAGCTGACCCACGAGATCGCCCAGCTCAAGCGTTTGAAGTTTTCCAAGCGCAGCGAGCAGATGAATCCTGAGCAGGCCAGTTTGCTCGATGACCTGATCGATACCGATATCGCAGCGATTGAAGCAGAGCTTCTGGCTTTGCAGACAGTGCCAGCAGCGACCGAGAAAAAGCAGAAACCCAAGCGCACTGCATTACCGGCTGAGTTTCCACGCACACTGATCCATCACGAACCGGACAACACTCACTGCCCATGCGGCTGCGCCCTCAAGCGCATCGGTGAGGACGTTAGCGAGAAGCTGGACTACACGCCCGGCGTGTTCACCGTCGAACGCCATGTCCGTGGCAAGTGGGTCTGCGATGACTGCGAAACGCTGATCCAGGCACCGGTTCCGGCGCAGGTTATTGATAAGGGCATCCCGACTGCGGGCCTACTTGCACACGTCATGATTGCCAAGTTTGCTGACCATCTGCCGCTTTACCGTCAGGAATCGATCTTCGGTCGAGCAGGCTTGGCGATTCCACGTTCAACATTGGCTCAATGGGTTGGCGTGACGGGCGTGCAGTTGCAGCCTCTGGTCGACGCGCTGCGCGAAGTAGTGCTTGGGCAACAAGTCATCCACGCAGATGAAACACCGGTGCAGATGCTCATGCCGGGAACAAAGAAAACTCACCGTTCCTATGTGTGGGCCTACGCCACCAGCCAGTTCTCGGACTTGGCAGCGGTGGTTTATGACTTCAGTCCCAGCCGTGCCGGTGAGCATGCTCGCAACTTCCTGCAAGACTGGAGGGGCAAGCTGGTCTGCGACGATTTTGGCGGCTACAAGGCCAGCTTTGAACTCGGCGTGACCGAGATTGGGTGCATGGCCCATGCACGGCGCAAGTTCTTCGAACTGCACGCTACGAATAAAAGCACGCTCGCCGAGCAAGCCCTGCGCTATATCCAGTTGTTGTACGAAATCGAAAGAGAAGTCCGCGACCTGGAGCCGGATTTACGGCGCCGAATACGGCAAGAAAAAGCCGTCCCAGTGATGAATATGCTGCATGCCTGGATGATCGCCCAGCGTGACCTCGTGCCCGAAGGCTCGGCCACCAGCAGAGCACTCGATTACAGCCTGAAACGCTGGGCAGCGCTGTCGCGCTACCTTGATGACGGGGCCGTACCCATAGATAACAACTGGTGTGAGGTGCGACACGAAGTCGCTTACAGAAGTTGTTCCTCTTTGAGGGAACCACCCGTGTCACCGGGTGAATCTAGAAGGCTGAATCAAGAGCGCCTTTGACAACGTGACGAGGCACCGCAAGGTGCGGGGT